>Ga0070665_100001366_pt1 | contig 28748 bp, 22 predicted proteins | sample KBSS13metaG_FD_65862 | JGI IMG/M metagenome (GOLD analysis project Ga0070665, IMG submission 65862) | Switchgrass rhizosphere microbial communities from Kellogg Biological Station, Michigan, USA - KBS S1-3 metaG | ecosystem: Host-associated > Plants > Roots > Rhizosphere > Soil ... | reverse complement strand
TGTGCCTCGTCGCGCTCGTGTGGGGGACGTGGCGGCTGGGCCTGGCGCTCTTCGGGGTCTGGCCCGCGCTCCTGGCGACGGTCTTCGTCGGGTCGAGCTTCGCGTTCCTGCTGTACGCGGTGCGGGCGTACGTCGACGTGCCGTTCCTGGCGCTCGTCGTGTGGGCCGCCGTCCGGGAGGCCGAGGGCAGGCGTGGTGCGGCCGGGCTGCTCGTGTTCGCAGGGCTCCTGCGGCCGGAGGGCTGGATCCTCGCGGGCCTGCTGTGGCTGTGGCGCTGGCCCGCCGCGGACACCGCGCGGCGGGTGCGGGGCCTGGTGCTCGTCCTCGTCGCGCCGGTGATCTGGTGCCTCGTCGACTTCGTCGTCACCGGCAACCCGCTGCACTCGGTGACCGCGACGAGCTCGCTGGCCGAGGACCTGGGCCGCGAGCGGGGGATCGCGAAGGTGCCCCGGCTGTTCGTCACGCAGCTCGCGGACGTCGCCCGGCCGCCGGTGGCGCTCGCAGGGGTCATCGGCGCGGTGCTCGCCGTCCGGCGCTTCGGCCCTCGGGAGATGGCGATCCCGCTGGCGATGTTCGGCTCGGGCGTGCTCGCGTTCATCGGCACCGGCGTGCTGGGCCTGTCGATCCTGCCCCGCTACCTCACCGTGCCGGCCGTCGCGCTCTGCCTCTTCGCCGGCTACGCCGTCGCGGGGTTCACCCTGCTGCCGGCGGGGGACCGCCGACGCAGGCCGTGGGGCGCCGCCGCCGCCGGCGCCCTGGTCGTCGGGGCCGTCTTCCTCGTCGTGAAGCTGGGGAGCTTCGCGACGCTCGCCGACGAGCTGCGCTTCGGCCGCCAGATGCACGACGACCTCCAGGCACTGCTCGCCACGCCGGAGGTGCGCGCGGGCATGGAGTGCGGTCCGATCACGTTCCCCAACTACCGGCTCGTACCCGACACGCGCTGGATGCTCGACGCGCCTGGGACCGCTGTCGGCGCCCGCAGCGCGCGGCGGCGCTATCGCGGGGTCGCCGTGTTCACCGTCGGGCGCGACACGCTGCGCCGCTACGGATTCGCGGACGGGGCGAGCCCGCTGACCAACGTGCCGGACCCGGGCTTCGCGCCGGTCGTGCGCGTGCGCCGACTCAGCGCGTACGCGGCATGTCCGGATCCGCGCTGACGATCCCCAGCTCGCGCAGCCGTTCCCACAGCGGCGCGTTCTGGTGCTCGGCGGTCTGCTCGAGCGCCCATGCGCGCAGCTCCGTGTCGGGGTCCGACCGGGTGCCCGCGGCGGCGCGCAGCGCGGCCACCCACGCGTCGGGGCCGGACGCCGTGGTCACGGCCTCGGCCCACGTGGCGACGCCGGCCAGCGGCGGCGCGACCGTCCGGCGGCCGAGGCGGGCGTACTTCAGGATCCGGTACGGCAGCCCGGCGTCGTTGAACGGCTCGACCTTGAACGGCACGATGCCCACGTCCGCGCAGAGGATGAGGCGGGCGGCCTGCTCGTCGGGCTGCTCGCCGAGCCAGACGGCGTTCGGCGCCGCACGGCACGCCGCGTAGTCCGCGTCCCCCGTCACCTCGTCGTCGTGCCACGCGCCGACGAGGAGCAGGACGAGCTCCGGCATCCGCTCGGCGACCGCCCGCAGGAGGGCCCAGTCGGTCCGGCGCCCGAGGTGCCCGAGGGACACGGCGACGACGGTGCCGCCCGGATCGGGCGCCGGGAACAGGTCGGCCGACAGGGGCACGAGCTCGGCGGTGCGCCCCTCCTCGCGCTCGAGCTCGGCGAGGCGCACGGAGGCTGCGATCGTCAGCGTGGCCCGCTCCGCGGCCGCCTCGTGGTAGGCGGCGAGCCGCGCGCGGCGGTTGGGCGACGCGTCGTAGGCGTGGTCGAAGCGGTCCCAGCACCAGTACCAGAGCTCGGTGTCCTCCCCGCCCGCCTTGGCGTCGAGCAGCGCGCGGGCCAGGGGCCACTGCACGGGATGGAAGATCACGATGACGCGCGGCCTGCCGCGCCGGAACAGCGCGCGCACCAGGCGCTTGGCGGTCCGGCGCGCGACGACGTGGGCCAACACGTGCGGCATCCGCAGCGACGCGCCGTATGGGACGGCCGGGGGATCGGCGGCCACGACGCGGGGCGCCTGGAGCAGATCCTGCGCCTGGTCGCGCAGGATGAACGACTCCAGCGGACGGGGGAGCAGCAGCAGCGCCAGGTCGTCGGGCACCGGGGGACAATACGGTCCCGCCGTGCCCTCCGCGCTCTCGCGACTGATCCGTGGCGGTGCCGCCTACCAGTCGCCGGCGCTCGTGTCGGGTCTGCTGGCGCTCGTCACGCTGCCGCTGTACACGCGGAACCTGTCGCCCGCGGACCTCGGCGTCGCGGAGACGGTCCTCACGTTCATCATCCTCGGGTCGATCGTCCTGCGCGGCGGCCTGGCGGAGGCGCTCGTGCGGCTGTGGTTCACCGAGGACGACGCCGAGACACGGGCGCGGATGGCCCGGACGGCGCTGGGGACGGTGGCCGTCGTCACGACCCTCGTCGCGCTCCTGGCGCTGCCGTTCGCGGCGCCGCTCGCCGACGTCCTGTGCAACCGGCGCGACGCGGGCATCGGCCGCCTCGCGATCCTCGGGCTGTGGAGCTTCACGAACCTCGAGACGGCGTACGCGCTGCTGCGCGTCGAGGAGCGCCGGAGGGCGTTCCTCCGGGTGTCGATGGCGAACGTGCTGCTCACCGTGGGGCTCACGGTGACGCTGGTCGTCGTCCTCGACGGGGGCGCCGACGGGTACCTCGCCGGCAACTACGTCGCCAGCGCCGTCGTCCTGATGGGGATCTGGGCGACGGAGGCGCGCCGGCTCGGCGTGCGGGGCGGCCGCTACCCCCTGCGCCCGATGCTGCGCTACGGGCTCCCGATCGTTCCGGCGGAGGCAGCGGTCTTCGCGCTCAACGTCATCGACCGCGCGTACCTGCTGCGCTCGGAGTCGGCGGCCGCCGCCGGCCTGTTCGCCCTGGCCGTGAAGCTCGCGACCGTGGTGATCGTCGCGGTCCGGGCGTTCGGCCTCGCGTGGCCGCCCCTGGCGTACTCGATCACCGACGACGACGAGGCGCGGCGGCTCTACGCCACGGTCACGACGTGGTACGTCGTCCTCATCGGCCTCGTGGTGCTGACGCTGGCCCTCCTCTCGCGCTGGATCGTCGACCTCCTCGCGGCGCCGGACTTCGCCGCCGCGCACGAGGCGCTCGGCTGGGTCGCGCTCGGCTGGGGGCTCTACGGGCTGGCGCTCCTGCTCGTCACCGTCGCGGGCCGCGCCCGCATCACGACCCGCAGCGCGCCGGCCGCCTTCGGCGGGCTGGCCGCGAACGTCGTCGCCCTGCTCCTGCTCGTCCCGCCGCTGGGCATCGCGGGCGCGGGCATCGCGCTCTGCGTCGCCTACGTCGTCACGCTCGCGGTCCTGCACCTGCTGACGCGCGGGCTCTTCCACGTGCCGTTCGAGTGGGGGCGCCTCGGGCAGGCGACGTTCGTCCTGGGCGTCGCGGCCCTCGTGGGGGAGCTCCTCCTGCCGGCCGACGGGATCGCCGGGCTCGCCTCGCGGATCGCGCTCGTCGCGCTCGTGCCCCTGGTGCTTGCTCTCACCGGATTCCTGCGTCCCGACGAGCGCCGAACGATCGCACGATCGCTTCGCTGATGCGGTAGCTTTCGCCAATGCTGCGCGCCGGTTGCGCGCAGTCGGGCACAGCATCCATGGAAGGGAGCCGGACGATGTCCAAGTCGATTCGGGTCGTGACGCTCGCGGTCGCACTGGTCTTCGTCCTGGCCTCGGTCGCCGCAGCGGCGCCAGCGAGCGACACCGTGATCGTGAAGTTCAAGGACGGCACGTCCGCCGGTCAGCGCGTCGACGCGCTCGACGGCGCCGACGCCGGCCGCACCGTCGGCACGGTCCCCGGCATCGGCGCGCGCGTCGTCCGTGCCGAGGACAGCGCGAGCGCGACCGCCGCAGCGCTGGAGGACGATCCCGCCGTCGAGTACGCCGAGGTCAACCGGCGCATGCACGCCGCCGTCGTCCCGAACGACCCGCTCTTCGCGCGCCAGTGGGCGCTCCAGGTCATCAACGCCCCCACCGCGTGGGACGCACGGGCCCTTGCGGGCTTCCCCTCCGGCGGCGGGCCCGTCGTCGGCATCGTCGACTCCGGCGTACGCACGACCCACGAGGATCTCCAGGGCGCGATCTCCGGCTGCCTCTCGGCCAGCACGACCGACGCGGGCTCCAGCGTCGCCGATGGCGGCTGTGAGGACGGGAACGGCCACGGCACGAACGTCACCGGCACGATCGTGAGCCGCGCCGGCAACGGCGTCGGGAGCGCCGGCCTGGCCTTCAACTCGACGGCGATCATGTGCAAGGCGCTCGACGCCAACAACGTCGGCCTCATGTCCGACATCTCGGCCTGCATCGTCGCGCTGCGCGACCGGGGCGCGCGGATCATCAACCTGAGCCTGGTCGGGCCCCCGTCCGACACGCTCTACCGCGCGATCGCCTACGCCTACGGCGGCGGCGACGGGGCGCTCGTCGTCGCCGCGTCGGGCAACGACGGCACGACCAACGTGAGCTACCCCGCGGGCTACCCGGAGGCGATGTCCGTCGCCGCGACGGACAACACCGACTCGCACCCGGCCTTCTCGACGAGCAACGCCGACGTCGAGGTCTCCGCGCCGGGCGTGGGCATCGTCGGCCCCTACAACGCGAGCGACTCGAGCTACGCGATCTTCACCGGCACGTCGATGGCCGCGCCGCAGGTGTCGGGCCTGGCCGCGCTCGTCGCGACCGTCAACCCGTCGCTGAACGCCGCCGGCCTGCGCTCCGTGATCGACAGCTCCGCGGTCGACCTCGGCGCGCCCGGGCTCGACCCTCTGTTCGGCTACGGCCGCATCGACGCGGCGCGCGCCGTCGCGGCGGCCGGCGCGTCGGTCGGCGAGCCCGTCGAGGAGCCCGCGCCGGCGCCGCCCCCCGCCGAGGCACCGGCGCCGGAGGCCGCCGACCAGGAGTAGGGCGGTCCGCGACGAGCGCGTTTCTGGTGTAACGCGCCGCCGGACCGGGGAGGTTAGGTTGCCTCGATGGCCCGCGAGCACGCAAGCGCCGGCGACCCGACGAGCAGCCTGGTCCTCCTCTGGCGGACGCCGGGCGCGCGGGAGAGCCCGTCGGGCCTGGGTCCCGATCGGATCGTCCAGGGGGCGATCGAGCTCGCGGACGCCGACGGGCTGAGCGCCGTGTCGATGCGTCGGGTCGCGGACCGGCTCGGCGCCGGGACGATGTCGCTGTACACCCACGTGCTCGGGAAGGCGGAGCTGCTCGACGCGATGCTCGACGTCGTGCTCGCGGAGACGGCTCGGCCGCAGGACGTGCCGGGCGGCTGGCGCGGGCGGCTGGAGATCGTCGCGACGGAGAACCTCGCGCTGCTGCGCCGGCATCCGTGGATCCTGGAGGTCGACATCGGTCGCCCGCCGTTGGGACCCAACATGATCGCCAAGTACGACTACGAGCTGCGCGCGGTCGAGGGGATCGGGCTGACCGACCTCGAGATGGACGCCGTGGTCACCCTCGTGCTCTCCCACGCCGCCGGCGCGGCGCGCACCACTGCGGACGCCGACGGCGCGCGCGAGGACACCGGCCTGACGTCGGGCCAGTGGTGGAACAGGTCGGCGCCCGTCCTGCACCAGTTCCTGACGCCGGACCGGTTCCCGCTCGCGGTCCGGGTCGGCGTCGCGGTGGCCGAGGCCAACGACGGCGCGCACGATCCCGACCATGCCTTCTCGTTCGGCCTGCAGCGCCTGCTCGACGGGATCGAGGGCTACCTGCGCCGGCGCGACGCCGGCTAGAGCCGCCGGCCGCCGCGGTTGTGCTCGTAGGCCGCCTCGCGCAGGCCCTCGCCGTGCTCCGGGCGCAGCGTGGCGCGCACGTGACGCCAGTAGCGCCGCGGATCATGGCCGGGGAGCACCACCGCGGCCACGGTCCGGACGCCGTAGGTCCATGCGGTGAGCCACCGCACGCTGCGCGCGGCGCTCGCGGAGTGGTGCTTGCGCATGTAGCGGTCGCGGTTGCGTGACAGCTCCACGATGCGGCGCTCGGGAATCGGTCCCGTCGACAGCTGCTCGTGGTGCGCGCACACGGCCGAGGGGACGTAGAGGACGCTGCGGCCGGCCTCGCGCAGCCGCTTGCAGAAGTCGACCTCGTCGGAGTACACGAAGAACGCGGGGTCGAACCAGCCGATCTCGGCAGCGGCCGCGCGGTCGACGAGCAGCGCCGCCGACTGCGCCCAGTCCACCTCGCGCGTCTCCGTCCCCGTGCTCTGCACGGTGAGCCTGCGGTGGAGGAACAGCGCGCCGATGAGGGCGGTCCGCGGCGACGGGAAGCGCCAGGCCGAGGGCTGCTGGCCACCGTCGGGGCGCACGAGCATCGCGCCGGCGGCGCCAGCCTGCGGGTGGTCGGTGAGCGCCTCGTGCAGGGCGGCGACCGCGCCGGGGCGCAGCTCGGAGTCCTCGTTGAGCAGGAGGCAGTAGCGACCGGTCGCGCGGCGCAGCAGCGCGGTGTCGTTCTCGCCCTTGCCGTGGCGCTCCTCGTTGACGATGACGGCGTCCGTCGTCGCGTGGTGGCGGGCGGCGCCGGCCGAGCCGTCGCGCGAGGCGTTGTCGAGGACGAGCACCTCGCAGCGGAACGGCTGCGCCGCGCGCTCGGCGGCGACGGCGTCGAGGCAGCGCACGAGCAGCTCGCGCTGCTCGGTGTTGACCACGCAGAAGGACAGCTCGACCTCGGGCACCGCCCTGCCACGTTATCCCCCAGGCGGGAGAATGCGGCCATGGACGACACGGCGCGCCTGCGCGGCATGTACGACGCCTTCAACGCACGCGACATCGACGCGGTGCTCGCGACGATGACCGACGACGTGGACTGGCCCAACGGCTGGGAGGGCGGGCGCGTCCTCGGCAGGGAGGCGGTCCGCGGGTACTGGACGCGGCAGTGGGCGGCGATCGACCCGACCGTCGAGGTCGTCGGCGTCGAGACGCGCCCCGACGGCACCGTCGCCGTGGACGTCGACCAGCGCGTCCGCGACCTCGACGGCGCGGTCATCGCGCAGGGCAGGGTGGTCCACGTCTACACGCTGCGGGACGGCCTCTTCGCGCGGATGGACATCGAGGAGGGCGGCGCGGACCGCTCGTAGAGTGGCGCGCTCGGATGCGCGTCCACGTCGTCGATCCCCCCGCGTACACGCCCCCCTACGACCACGCGCTGAGCGGCGCGCTGGCCGCCGCGGGCGCGGACGTCACGCTCGTGACCAGCGCCTTCCCGTACGGCGAGGTGCCGCGGGCCGACGGCTACCGGCTCGACGAGCGCTTCTACCGCCGCACGGCCGGCGCGCCGGGCGGCACGCTCCGCCGGCTCACGCGCCTCGCCGCCCACGTCCCCGACATGCTCGCCTACCGCCGCGCCGCCGCCGCCGCCGACGTGGTGCACCTCCAGTGGCTCACGGTCGGGCAGGTCGACGAGCGCCTGCTCCCGCGGCGACCGCTCGTCCTCACCGCCCACGACGTCCTCCCGCGCGAGCCGCGACCCGGCCAGGTCGCCGCGCAGGGGCGGCTGCTCGGTCGCATGGACGCCGTGGTCGTCCTCTCCGAGCACGGACGCCGCCGGCTCGTCGGCGAGGTCGGCGTCGATCCGGGGCGCGTCGAGGTCATCCCGCACGGCGTGCTCGACCACCTCACGCACGTCGAGCCCGGTGCGCTCCCGGCCGACCTCGCCGCGGTCGACGTCCCCGTCGTCCTGTGCTTCGGGCTCATGCGCCCGTACAAGGGCCTCGACGTGCTCGTGCAGGCGTGGGAGGGGATCGCGGATGCGGAGCTGTGGATCGTCGGGCGCCCGCGCATGGACACCGCCGCGCTGCGTGGGGCCGCACCGCCGGGCGTGCAATTCGTGGAGCGCTTCGTCGACGGCGGGGAGGCGGCCGCGTTCTTCCGCCGCGCCGACCTCGCCGTGCTGCCCTACCGGGAGATCGAGGGATCGGGCGTGCTCGCGACGGCGCTCGCGTTCGGCCTCCCGCTCCTGCTGACCGACGTCGGATCGTTCCCCGAGGTCGCCGCGACCGGCGCCGCGGAGCTCGTGCCGCCCGGCGACCCGGGCGCGCTGCACACGGCGCTCACCCGGCTGGTGGGCGACACCGCGCGCCGCCGGGCGCTCGCCGCGGCGTCGGCGGCCGCGGCGGCCGGCCCGTACGCGTGGGGGCCCATCGCAGAGCGTCACCTCGCGCTCTACGACAGGGTGGTGGGCTGATGCGCGCCATCGTCCTCGCCTGCGCCGCCCTGCTCGCCTACGCCCAGGTGGGGTACGGGCTGCTGCTGACCGCCCTCGCCCGGGTGCTGCGCCTGCCTGCGCCCGTCGCCGACCCGCAGCCCGGCGCGCCGCTGCCGCGGGTCGCGCTCATCGTGGCCGCGCACGACGAGGCGGCCGTCATCGAGACGAAGCTGCGCAACGCGCTCGACCTCGACTACCCGCGCGACCTGCTCGAGATCGTCGTCGCCAGCGACGGGTCGACCGACGACACCGTCGCGCGGGCGCGGGCGGCGGGGGCCGACGTCGTGCTCGACCTCCCGCGCAGCGGCAAGGTCCGCGCGCAGGACGCCGGAGTCGACGAGGTCGCCGCCCGTGCGGAGCTGCTGGCCTTCGGGGACGCGAACGCGCTCTGGGAGCGCGACGCGCTGCGCCGGCTCGCCGCCGCGTTCCAGGACCCGCAGGTGGGGTACGCCTGCGGGCAGGTCGCGTTCGTCAACAGTTCGGGCACGAACCAGGAAGGCCTGTACTGGCGCTACGAAATGGCGCTGCGGTCGCTGGAATCCCGCCTGCACGCAGTCACCGGCGGCAACGGCGCGATCTACGCGGTGCGGCCCGAGGCCTACCTGCGCGTCGACGCCGTCATGGGTCACGACCTCGCCTTCCCGTACGCGATCGTCAAGCGCGGCAGCCGGGCGGTGTACGTCCCCGAGGCGCGCGCGACGGAGAAGATGGTCCCGTCCATCGAGGGCGAGTGGGCCCGCAAGCGCCGCATGATGAGCCACGCCTGGCCGATCGTCCTCCGCGGCGGGATGCTCGATCCCCAGGGCTATCCGCCGCGCTACGCGCTCATGATCGCGTCGCACCGGATCCTCCGCTACGCAGCGCCGTTCCTGCACGGCGTGCTCCTGGGAGCCAGCCTCCTGCTCCGGCCGCGGGCCGGGCGGCTCGAGCGCGCGCTCCTCGCGGCGCAGGTCCTGCTCCTGGTCGGCGCCGCGGCAGGCGGGCGGGTGCGGCTGCGCCCGCTGCTCGTCGCGCGCTACTACGTCCTGACCCAGGCGTCGATCGCGATGGGGCTGTGGGACTGGCTGCGCCACGGCACGCCGGCCGGGTGGTCGGCGCCGGAGGGGACCCGATGACGCCGATGGACGTCGTCCATCGGGGTCAGAACGGCGCAGGGCGCCGTTCTGACGGCCGGCGGGTGTTCGACGTCGTGGTCGCGGGGGCGGCGCTCGTCGCCGCCGCGCCCGTGCTCGCCGTCGCCGCCGCGGCGATCCGCCTGGAGTCGCGCGGCCACGTGCTCTACCGCCAGCGCCGGGTCGGGATGGACGGGCGCGAGTTCGACGTCCTGAAGCTGCGCACGATGGTCACGGGCGCCGAGACGATGGGCGCCGGCCTGGCGGTGGACGAGGGCGACGCCCGGATCACCCGCGTCGGCGCGGTCCTGCGGCGGACGTCGATCGACGAGCTGCCCAACCTCGTCAACGTCCTGCGCGGCGAGATGGCGATCGTCGGCCCCCGGCCGACCGTGCCGGTCCAGGTCGCGCAGTACACCGACCGCCAGCGCGGGCGCCTCGCGGTGCGCCCGGGCATCACCGGCTGGGCCCAGGTCAACGGGCGCGCGAGCCTCCCGTGGCACGAGCGCATCGAGCTGGACCTCTGGTACGTCGAGCATCGCTCGTGGCGGCTCGATCTGGACATCATCGCCCGCACCGCCCGCCTCGTCGTGGGCGGCGACGGGCTCTACAAGGGGGAGACGGGCGGATGGCGCAAGACCTGACCTACCGGGCGCTGGTGGCCGAGCGCGACGGCGACGAGGTGCGACGCAGCCTGCGCGAGCTCGGCCCGCAGGACCTCCCCGAGGGCGACGTCACGATCCGGGTCGCCTGGTCGAGCGTGAACTACAAGGACTCCCTCGCCGTCTCCCCGACCGGCCAGGTCGCGCGGATCTCGCCGCTCGTGCCCGGCATCGACCTCGCCGGCGAGATCGTCGAGGGCGAGGTCGCGGGCGCGGGCCCGGGCGACACCGTCCTCGCCCACGGCTACGACATCGGCGTGTCGCACCACGGTGGCTTCGCCGAGCTCGCGCGCATGCCGGCCGGGTGGGTCGTCCCGCTGCCCGAGGGCCTCACGGCCCGCGACGCGATGGTGCTGGGCACGGCCGGGTTCACGGCGGCGCTGTCGATCGTGCACCTCCAGGACGCGGGCCTCACGCCGGGCGACGGGCCGGTGCTCGTCCTCGGGGCGACGGGCGGCGTCGGCTCGCTCGCAGTCGCCATCCTCGCCGGGCTGGGCCACGAGGTCCACGCGAGCACCGGCAAGCCCGACGAGGCCGACATGCTGCGCGAGCTCGGAGCCGCCGAGATCCTGAGCCGGGACGAGACCTCCGCGGACAGCGACCGGCCGCTCGAGCGCCAGCGCTGGGCGGGCGTGGTCGATCCGGTCGGCGGGCCCTCGCTCGCCTACGCGCTGCGGACGGCACGGATCGGCGCGGCGGTCGCGTCGAGCGGGCAGGTCGGCGGCGCGGCGGTGCGCACGACCGTGTTCCCCTTCATCCTGCGCGGCGTCAGCCTGCGCGGCGTCGACTCGGCGAACATGGAGATCGGGGCCCGCCGCGCGCTGTGGGGCCGCCTCGCCGGAGACCTGCGTCCGCGGGCGCTCGAGGGCCTCGTGCGCGAGGTCTCGCTCGACGATGTCGACGCCGTTCTCACGGACACGCTGGGCGGCGGCGCGAGGGGGCGCACGGTGGTGCGTATGGGCCCGGACAGTTAACCGGGAGAACATTTGCCCGCGGGCCTCTCGGATCTGTACAGTGGCGCCGCAACCTATCCCCCACTCCCCTTCGGGAGAGGATGCACACGAACGTGCTCGCAGACGACGCGACCGAGGAACGGATTCCCGCTCCGCGTAGATGGGTCCAGCCGCCGCCAAAGCTGCTGTCCCATCTATCCGATGAGCGACTTGTGGCGCGCGTGCGCGCCGGCGACGACCGCGCCTTCGAGGCACTGTACGACCGCCATCATCGGCCCCTGCTGGCGTTCTGCCGCCATCTGCTCGGCTCCGCCGACGAGGCCGAGGACGCACTCCAGCACACCTTCATCGCCGCGCACCGGGCGCTGCGCACGGACGAGCGGCCGGTCATGCTGCGGCCTTGGCTGTTCACCATCGCGCGCAACCGCTGCCTGTCCCTGCTGCGGTCGCGACGCAACGTCGTGGCCCTCACCGAGGTCGAGCCGACCCTACCCGTCACGGTGGGACTGGCTGCCCAGGTCGAGCAGCGGGCCGATCTCCAGGCGCTCGTCCACGACCTGCACGCGTTGAGCGACGACCAGCGCGCCGCGCTCGTCCTCTCCGAGCTGGGCGATCTCGACCATGAGCAGATCGCGAACGTCCTTGGCGTCCGGCGCGCCCGGGTCGCCACCCTCGTCTTCCAGGCGCGGGCCTCCCTCATGGAGACGCGCAAGGCGCGCGATACGTCCTGCAGCGACATCCAGGAGCAGCTCGCGACGCTGCGCGGTGGTGCCCTGCGGCGCACGACGCTGCGTCGCCATGTCGAGTCCTGCGTCGCGTGCCAGGCCTTCCGGGCCGAGGTCCGCCGCCAGCGTGCCGCGATGGCGCTCATCCTGCCGGTCATCCCGTCGCTGGGCCTGAAGCGCAGCGTCCTGCACGCGATCTCCAGCGGAGGCGGCGCCGCGGGCGCCGCGGCAGCCGCGGGCGGCGTCTCCGGCGGCATCGCGATCCTCGGCGGCAGCGGCGCGGCCGGCACGGGCGCCGTGGCGGGCTCCGCAGCCGTCGCCTCCTCGGCAGCGGTCGTCGCCGCGCCGGCGGCGGCGACGGCGGTGGCCGCGACAACCGTCACCGCGGCGACGGTCGCAGCGGGTGGCGCCGCCGTCGCGGCGGCAGGTGGCGCAGCGGTCGCCGCGAAGGCGCTCGGCGTGACGGTCCTCCTCGCCGCCGCGGTCGCCAGCGGCGGACCTGGGCTGCACGTCGCGGCCGAGAAGCTGGGCGTCGCGGAGAAGCTGAAGCCGACGCAGGTCGAGGCGACCGCGCCGATGTCGTCGGTCGACATGTCCGTACCGGTGACCGCCCTGGCGAAGGGCGAGGGCTCGAAGGTCGCCGGCACCGGGCATGCCGGCGGATCGGGCTCCGCGCCCTCGGGCGGCTCGGGCTCCGGCTCGGGCGCCACGGCCGGCGCGGGGACGACCACGACCGACGACGCGGACTCCGCCGCGTCGGAGACCGGTAGCGCCGCGGGCGCGATGCCGGGCGAGGTCATCAACGACGGCGCGGGCTCGGGCACGGCCCCGCCTGCGGACTCGACGCCGCCCGCCGACACGTCGACACCGGCCGAGACGACACCCGCCGATCCGCCGCCGGCCGGGACGACCACGCCTGCCGATCCGCCGCCCACGGCGACGACGACCACACCCGATCCGGCGCCCGCAGCGACGACGACCACACCGGACCCGCCGCCTGCGACGACCCCGGCGGAGCCGCCGCCCGCGCAGACGACGACGAGCGAGGAGCCCGCGCCGCCCGCCGACCAGGGCTCCGGCTCCGGCTCCGGTGAGGGCGACGGCGGGCCGGTCGCCACCGGCGCGTCGGTCGACATGCCCGAGCCGCCGCCCGCGGAGCCCGCGCCGGCCGAGGACCCGCCCGCCGCCTGATCCACGCCGGGGAGTACCGTCCCCGCCGATGGCTGGAGAGGTCGAGATCGCAGGACGCGTCGCCGCCGTCACAGGCGGCGCGCGCGGTATCGGCGCGGCCACGGTGCGCGCCTTGCACCGGGCCGGCATGCGCGTCGCGATCGGCGACCTCGACGGCGACCTGGCCCGCGATCTGGCGGCGCAGCTCGGAGACGGCGCCGTCGGGCTGGATCTCGACGTCACGCGCCGCGCGTCGTTCACCGCGTTCCTCGACGACGCCGAGGCCGCGCTGGGCGACCTCGACGTGCTGGTGAACAACGCCGGGATCATGCGCCTGGGGCGCTTCGTCGACGAGGACGACGAGACGGCGCGGCGCATGGTCGACATCAACGTCCACGGCGTCCTGCTGGGGATGAAGCTCGCGCTCCCCCGCATGATCGCCCGCGACCGCGGTCACGTCGTGAACCTCGCGAGCGTCGCGGGGCGCTTCGGCTCGCCGGGCGGCGCCACGTACGCGGCGACGAAGCACGCCGTGGTCGGCGCGACCGAGGCCGTGCGCGGCGAGCTGCGCCACGAGGGCTCCAGCGTCCGCCTCAGCTACGTCCTGCCCTACCTCGTCGACACCGAGCTGGGCCGCGGGACGACGACGCGCGCCCGCACGTTCCGGCTCATGCGCCCCGACGAGGTGGCCGACGCCGTCGTCGACGCGATCCGGCGCGGTCGCGTGGATGTCTGGCTCCCGTGGCACGCAGGCCTGCTGCACCGTCTCGCCACGGCGTCGCCGCGGCCGGTGATGGAGCTCGTGACGCGCGTCCTGCGCGCCGATCGCGTGCTCGAGGCGCCCGACGCCGCGGCGCGCCGCGCGTACGACGACCGCGCCGCCCGCGAGGGGTGACCCGACGGATCACACAGGTCCCGCGCGCAAGTGGGGATACTGGTCGGATGACCGCCCCTCCCGCCACCGATCTCGAGCGCCTGGCGATCGACACCGTCCGGACGCTCTCCATGGACGCCGTGCAGGCCGCGAACTCCGGCCACCCCGGGATGCCGATGGCGATGGCGCCACTCGCGTACGTCCTCTTCCGCGAGGTCATGAACCACGATCCCAACGATCCGGCGTGGCCGGATCGGGACAGATTCGTGCTCAGCGCGGGCCACGGCTCGATGTGGCTGTACTCGGCGCTGCACCTGTCCGGCTACGGGATCTCGCTGGACGACATCAAGCAGTTCCGGCAGTGGGGCTCGATCACGCCGGGGCACCCCGAGCGCGACCGCGTCCACGTCACGCCGGGCGTCGAGGTCACGACCGGCCCGCTGGGCCAGGGCTTCGCCAACGGCGTCGGCCTGACGATGGCGGAGCGCTTCCTGCGCGAGCGCTACGGCTCCGAGGTGCAGGACCACCGCACGTACGTCATCTGCTCCGACGGCGACCTCATGGAGGGCATCGCGTCGGAGGCGGCGTCGCTCGCCGGCCAGCTCGGGCTCGGGCGCATGGTCTACATGTACGACGACAACTCGATCTCGCTCGACGGCCCGACGTCGCTGAGCTTCGACAGCGAGGACGTCACCGGCCGCTTCGAGGCCTACCGCTGGCACGTGCAGACCGTCGACGACGTCAACGACCTCGACGCCCTGCGGGCAGCGATCAAGGCCGCCCAGGAGGAGGAGGAGCGCCCGTCGCTCATCCGGGTCAAGACGATCATCGGCTGGCCCGCCCCGAACAAGATGGGCACGAGCAAGGCGCACGGGTCCGCGCTGGGCGAGGACGAGGTCCGCCTTGCCAAGGAGGCCCTCGGCTGGGACCCGGACGCACACTTCCTCGTGCCCGACGGCGTGTACGAGGCGTTCAGCGCCGTCGACAAGGGCGCCGCGGTGCACGCGGAGTGGACGGAGCGCTACCTCGCGTGGCGCGACGCCGACGAGGACCGCGCCGCCGAGTGGGACGCCGCCTGGCGCGGCGAGCCGACGCCCGGCTTCGCGGCGTCGCTGCCCACCTCGTGGGACAAGGACAAGATCGCGACGCGCTCGGCGGGCCAGCAGATCATGGCCGCCTTCGAGAAGACCGTCCCGACGATGGTCGGCGGCGCGGCGGACCTGAGCGAGTCGACGAAGACCGAGTTCCCGGACGAGGACCGGTTCACCCGCGACCACGCGGGCCGCAACGTGTTCTTCGGCGTGCGCGAGCACGGCATGGGCGGCACGGTGAACGGCCTGGCCGCCCACGGCGGCGTCGTGCGTCCGTACGGGTCGACGTTCCTGCAGTTCTCCGACTACATGCGCGGCTCCGTGCGCCTCTCGGCGCTCACGGGCCTGCCGGTCACCTGGGTCTGGACGCACGACTCCGTGGCGCTGGGCGAGGACGGCCCGACCCACCAGCCGGTCGAGCACCTCGCGGCGCTCCGGGCGATCCCGGGCCTCGTCGTGCTGCGCCCCGCGGACGCGACGGAGACGACCGAGGCCTGGCGCCTCATCGTCGAGGACCTCGAGGGCCCCGCCGCGCTCATCCTGTCGCGGCAGGACCTGCCGGTGCTCGACCGCGACGAGCTCGGCAAGGCCGCGGGCGTCGCGAAGGGCGCCTACGTGCTGCGCGACGAGGACGATCCCGAGGCGGTCATCGTCGCCACGGGCTCCGAGGTCTGGGTCGCACTGGAGGCCGCCGACCTGCTCGACTTCCCCGTGCGCGTCGTCTCGATGCCGAGCTGGGAGCTCTTCGAGCAGCAGGACGAGGACTACCAGGACGATGTGCTCCCCGAGGACGTGCCGACCGTGTCGGTCGAGGCGGCCATCTCGATGGGCTGGGAGCGCTGGGCCGACGAGCACGTCTCGATCGAGCGCTTCGGCGCGTCCGCGCCGGGCCCCGAGGTCCTGGAGAAGTTCGGCTTCACGCCGTCGCACGTTGCGCAGGTCGTGCGCGACCTCCTGGACGACCTCGAGGACGGTTAACGCCGCAGCGCCTGCCCCGCGCGAGCCGCGACCGTGATGTGGATCGCGGCCGGCTCGCGCACCCAGGCGATGAGGTCCAGAGCGGTGAGGCGGTCGAGCAGGAACTGGAACGCGCGCGCCTGGCGGCCGGACGCGTAGTCGCGCTCGATGTCGAACGTGTAGCCGGTGGTGTGCAGGCTGTAGGCGTGGGTGGCCTCGATGTTCTCCGAGGCCAGGACGCGCTGGTAGCGGGTGTCGCGCACGGTGCTCGTGACGATGAGCGGGCCGGTCCCCGAGATCGCCTTCGTCCCGGCGCCGAGGTACTCGAGCATCGCGAGCGCCTCCGGCCGCAGTGCCCGGTAGCGCGCACGCTTCTGGCCGAGCCTGTCCGCGAGCTCGCCCATCCCCGGGTCGATGGTGACGCCGGCGTCCGCGAGGCGCTGCACGGGCAGCGCGACGATGTCCCCGTCGTCCTCGGCGTCCTCGACGTCCCCGGGCGTGTCGAGGATCTCCGTGCTCGAACGCGGGTGCAGCACCTCCTCGGACGAGGCCTTCGCGGTCTGGCGCACGTCGAGGCGCTCGAGCGCCGCGGGGTCCTCGCGCCAGCGGCGCATGATGTCCCGCGCCGCCTCGACGCGCCAGAGGTACGTCGAGGAGTCGTCGCCGAACGACGCCAGGCGCGACCACGCGGCCGGGTGGTGCAGGGGCGTGGAGTCGAAGAACAGCTGTGCGTACGGGACCTCGTCGTCCCCGTAGTCGCGTAGGACGTCCTGCAGGTTCCCGATGCCCATGTGGTAGCTGACGACCGCAAGGTCATCGCGGCCCAGCTCGCGCTTGGCCAGGGTGAGGTAGCGGGCGGTCGCGCGTAGGGAGGCGACGGGATCGAAGCGCTGGTCGATCGCGCGCCGCCGGGCCTTCAGCCGCGCGACGACGGCGTCGCGCCCCCGCTGCTCGTTGCGCCGGATCGACCGCCCGATGCGCCGCGCGCCGGCGGGGTCGACCGTCATGCCGAGCAGGTTGCGGCCGGTCTCGGCGAGGATCTGGGTGAGGCCGACGGCGCCGTCGAGCTCGGGGTCTGCCGCGGCGTCGGGTCGGCCCGCGCTCTCCAGGAAGACCATTGCCTCGATCGTGTCGGGGTCGAGCCCGGACGCGCGGGCGACGCTCTCGACCACCGGCCGGTAGCGGTCGACGCGGCGCGCCGTCGCGAGGACGCCGCCGGGGCTCTGGGCGTAGAGGGGATGCGCGAGCCCGCGCGCCGCCGCCGCGGCGTAGGCGGTCGAGCGATCCGCTGTCCAGGCCAGAGGATCGACGGTGTCGGCGCCCGAGCCCGGCGCCTCGCCGCTGCCCGGCACGAGGCGTGCGGACGGAGCGTCGTGGTGGCGCAGCACGCGCGCGAGCCCGAGAGCGACGACGACGGCGATCAATGCGACGAGGACGATGGCCAGCAGGCGGCGCCAGGGGGTCGGCACGAGACACGAAGGCTGCCACATGGGGTCACCCCTAGGGTCGCCGGGGTCGTTCCCTAGGGGAGATTCCCAATGGTGCGAAGGGTGGCGCGGCGGGAGCATGCCGGTCATGGAGACACCGCCCCCCACCGACGGCGACCAGGACCCCACCGAGCCGGTCGCTGCAACCCCTCCGCCGCAGCCCCCGCCCCAGCCCAGACGCCTGACGCGGTCGCGCACCGACCGCATCCTGGGTGGCGTCGGCGGCGGCCTGGCCGAGCACCTGGGCATCGACCCGCTGCTCGTGCGCTTCGGCATCGGCCTGCTCGTCGTCCTGACCGGCGGCGCCGCCCTGCTGCTCTACCTCGCCGCGTGGCTGCTCGTCCCCGACGCGCCGCTGCTCGCCGGGCAGGCCGTCCCGCCGCCGCGCTCGCGCGCCGCCACGATCGGCGGGGTCGTCGTGCTGATCGTGCTCGCCTGCATCATCGTCCCGAGCGGGATCGTCGTCGGCTGGCTCGCTGTCCCGTTCGCCGTCCTCGCTCTCATCGGGCTCGGCGTCTGGTGGCTCGTCATGGGCATCCCGGACGACCGGACCGGTCGCGGCGTGCTCCTCGGGATCCTCCTCGGGATCACGATCCTCGTGGTGTCCGGCCTCCTCTTCTTCGCAGGTGCAGCCGGCGTCGCGGGCGGCGGCGGGGCCGTCGTGGCCGCGGTCGTGCTCGGCGCCGGGCTCGCGCTCATCGCCAGCGCGTTCGTCCGGCCGCTGCGCTGGCTCATCGTCCCAGCGCTGGCCCTCGGCCTGGGCGCGGGCACGGCGGTCGCCGCCGGTGTCGAGGGCGTCGGCGGCTCGACGGGCGAGAAGGTCTACCGGCCTGCCTCGGCGCGCGCGATCCTCCCCCACTACGACCTGGGCGCGGGCCACCTCGTGGTGGACCTGCGCAACGCCGACCTGACCGGCGAGCACCGCGTCGACGTCGAGATCGGCGCCGGCCACGCGGAGATCCTCGTGCCCGAGGGCACCTGCGTCGCAGCCGACCTGCACGCAGGGATCGGCGGGTTCGACGTCTTCGGCCACGGCAGCGGCGGCATCGACGTCGACCGCCTCGAGGACGGCCGCGCGCCCGCCGGCACCCCCCGCGTCGTCGTGAACGGCGACGTCGGGCTCGGCGCCCTGACGATCGACCACCAGCCGTCGGACGGCTGGGACGACAACCACTGGAACGACAACCACTGGAGGAACCATGACCGCAGCGACACAGGCGACAATGCCTGCATCGGCGACCCGGGCGTCCAGGGCTAGGGTCGACGTGGTCGCCCTGGTCGGCGGGATCTCGGTCGCCGTGATCGGCGCACTGCTCCTGCTCGACGTGCTCGACGCGCTGAACCTGCGCTTCGCCGCCCTCGCGCCGATCGCCTGCGCGGCGGTGGGCGGGGTCCTCCTGGCCCGCGGCCTGGAGGGCGGTCCGGGCCGCACGGACGCGCCCGGCGAGCCCGAGTAGGCAATCCTGTCCCTCGTGACTGCAGCCCATCCCGAGCGCGTGCCGGCGCCGACCCTGCAGCGGGACGGCGAGCGGGGCCTGCTCGGGGGCGTGTGCGCCGGCATCGCGCGGAGGCTCGGCATCGAGCCGCTGCCGATCCGCATCGTCGCACTCGTCCTGGCGCTGGCAGGAGGGATCGGGGTGCCGCTGTACCTCCTCGCCTGGGCCGCGATGCCAGGCGACAGCTCGGCGCGCGGCCTGGGCCGTTCGCGGCGCAGCGCCGTGGAGGTGGCGCTCGGCGTCGGGCTCCTCGCGATCAGCGCCATGCTGGCGCTACGGGGGATGGGCCTCTGGATCTCGGATGCCGTCACCTGGCCGCTCGCGCTCGTCGCGGGCGGCGTCGCGTTGCTGTGGCGCGGCGGGATCGGCGCCCGCCCCCCGGCGCCGGCCGAGCGGACGCCAGTCGCCGCGGTGCCCGCGCCGGTCGAGCCGGTCGAGCGCGTCGCCAACGTCTCGCGGCAGGGCCTCGGCGCCGCGCTGCTCGTCGCTGCCGGGCTCGTGTTCCTGCAGGCCACGGGCTCGCTGAGCGCCGCGCGCGACGTCATCCTCGCCGCGCTCGTCGTCGCAGCGGTCCTCGCGCTCATCTTCGCCCCGTGGACGCTGCGCATGGCCCGCTCGCTCACGGTCGAGCGCGCGGAGCGCATCCGCTCGCAGGAGCGCGCGGAGCTGGCCGCGCACCTGCACGACTCGGTCCTGCAGACGCTCGCCCTCATGCAGAAGCGCGCCGACGATCCACGCGAGGTCGCGGCGCTCGCCCGCGCCCAGGAGCGCGAGCTGCGGGCGTGGCTCGCCGGCCGGTCGCCCGCCGAGGGCGAGCGCAGCCTCGCCGCGGCGCTCGAGGCGGCCGCCGCGGACGTCGAGCAGCGCCATCGCGTGCCCGTCGACGTCATCGCGGTCGGCGACGCCGATCTCGACGCGGCCGGCGAGGCGCTCGTCGCCGCCACCCGCGAGGCCATGGTCAACGCGGCGAAGTTCGGCGAGGGGTCCCCGGTCGCCGTCTACGCCGAGGCGACCGACGACGCGCTCCAGGTCTTCGTGCGCGACCGCGGCCCCGGCTTCGATCCGACCACCGTCCCGGCGGACCGCCGCGGGTTGCGGGAGTCCGTCGTCGGGCGCATGGCCCGCCACGGCGGCCACGCCACGGTGACCGCCGCCCCCGGCGCGGGCACCGAGGTCGAGCTGACACTGGACCGCACGCCATGAGCGACACGCGCGTCGTCGTGGTCGACGACCACGCCCTGTTCCGCTCCGGCGTGCGCGCGGAGCTCGAGGGCCGCGTCGACATCGTGGGCGACGCCGCGTCCGTGGCCGAGGCGGTGGAGGTGATCGCCGCCACCGATCCGGACGTCGTGCTCCTCGATGTCCACCTGCCCGACGGCAGCGGCGCGGATGTCATCGCCGCGATCGCACCCCAGCACCCGGCCGTGCGCTTCCTCGCGCTGAGCGTCTCGGACGCCGCCGAGGACGTCATCGCCGTGATCCGCGCCGGAGCGCGCGGCTACGTCACGAAGTCGATCGCCGTCGGCGACCTGGCGGATGCGGTGGACCGCGTCCACGGCGGCGATGCCGTGTTCTCGCCGCGGCTCGCCGGGTTCGTCCTCGACGCGTTCGCGGACTCGCCCGCCGCGCCGCCCGCGCCCGTGTCGTCGGAGCCCGACCCGGATCTCGAGCAGCTCACCGCCCGCGAGCGCGAGGTCCTCCAGCACATCGCCCGCGGCTACATGTACAAGGAGATCGCCCACCGGCTGGGGATCTCGACGAAGACGGTCGAGGCGCACGTCTCCGCCGTGCTGCGCAAGCTGCAGCTCTCCAACCGGCACGAGCTGTCGCGCTGGGCCACGACCCGGCGGCTCGTCGACTAGCACCGAGTTGTCCTGTCGATGGAGGTGCGGTTAGCCCCTCCGGATTGTGGTGATCCCCGCAGCACGGGCGGAACGCGTGGCGGAGAGGGTTCCTTCCATGCTCATCACGAACCCCTTCTCCGCCGAGGCCCTCCGCGATCGCCTCCAGGGCGAGCTCGTCCCCTCGACGGACGAGGGCTACGACGCCGCGCGCCACGGCTGGAACCTCGCCGCCGATCTTCGTCCCGCGATGGTCGCCCGGCCGGTGTGTGCGGAGGACGTCTCGGAGCTCGTGATGTTCGCCCGCGAGAACGGCCTGCGGATCGTCATGCAGGGCACCGGCCACAACGCCACGCCGCTGGGCGACATGGAGGACGTGATCCTCGTCCGCACCGGCGCCATGCGCGGCGTCGAGATCGACCCGGCGCGCCGCGTCGCCCGCGTCGAGGCGGGCGCCGTCTGGTCGGACGTCACCGCCCCGGCCTCCGAGCACGGCCTCGCGGCACTCGCCGGCTCCGCGCCGGACGTCGGCGTCGTCGGCTACATCGTCGGCGGCGGGCTCGGCTGGCTCGGGCGCCGCTACGGCCTCGCCTGCGAGCGCGTGCTCTCGTTCGACGTCGTCACGGCCGACGGCCGGCTCGTCCGCGCGGACCGCGACAACGAGCCCGACCTCTTCTGGGCGCTCCGCGGCGGCGGTGGGTCCTACGCGGCGGTCGTCGCCCTGGAGATGGAGCTCATCTCGGTGCCGAACGTCACGGGCGGCATGCTGCTCTTCGGCTGGGAGCGCGCCCGCGAGGTCGTCCAGGCCTGGCGCGAGTGGACGGCCGGCGCCCCCGAGACGGCGACGACGTCCTGCCGGATCCTGCAGGTCCCCGACATGCCCTCCGTCCCCGAGTTCGTGCGCGGGCGCGGCGTCGTGGTCATCGACGGCGCTGTCCTGGCCGGCGCCTCGGAGGCGGCGGAGATCCTCGGGCCGCTGCGCGCGCTGCGCCCGGAGCTCGACACGTTCGCCGAGGTTCCCCCGGTCGCGCTCTCCCACATCCACATGGACCCCGAGGACCCGATGCCGTCGGTGTCCGAGCACGCGATGCTGCACGCGCTGACCGAGGAGGTCGTGGACGCGGTCGTCGACGGGTTCGGGCCCGGGTCGGGCAGCCCGCTCATGATGGTCGAGCTCCGCCACGCCGGCGGCGCGCTCGCGCGCCCTGGCTCGGGCGCCCTGGCCTGCCTGTCCGGCGACTACGTGATGTTCGCGTGCAACGCCGCGGTCCCGCCGCTGGCGGAGGCGAACGCCGCGGCGTTCGCGCGGCTGCGCGAGACGGTCGCGTCCTGCGCGACCGACCGCGTGTACGGGAACTTCGCGGAGCGGACCCATGCCCCCGCGATCGTCTACGGCGAGGCGTCGGCCACGCGCCTGCGCGCCGTCCGGACCGCCTATGACCCGGACGGCCTCTTCGCAGGCGCGCACGCGTTCTGACCAGCTGACCGACCTCAGAACGTCAGGGTGACCGTCTTCTCGGCGGTGTGGGCCTCGATGCCCGCCCAGCCGAGCTCGCGGCCCAGGCCGCTCGTCTTCACGCCGCCCCAGGGCAGGCGCGGGTCGGGCGGCGCGCCGCCGTTGATCCACACGCCGCCGGCCTTGACCTCCGCGGCGAAGCGGTGGGCCTCGGCGAGGTTCGTCGTCCAGATGTACGCGGCGAGCCCGTAGCGCGTGTCGTTGGCGATCGCGATCGCCTCCTCCGGCGCGTCGAAGGGGAGCACGAGCCCGACCGGCCCGAAGATCTCCTCCTGGGCGATCGTGAGGTGGTTGCCGCCGCCGGCGAACACCGTCGGCTCCACGAAGAAGCCCTTGCGGTCCGGCGTGCCGCCGCCCGCGACGAGCGTCGCGCCCTCCTCGGTGCCCTTTGCGATGTAGCCGGTGACCCGCTCGCGCTGCTTGGCGTTGATGAGCGCGCCCATCTGGGTGCCCTCGTCGAAGGGGTCGCCGAGCTGCACGGCGCGCGCGGCCTGGCCGAGGCCCTCGACGACGTCGTCGTAGAGCTCGCGCTGGACGAGGATGCGCGTGCCGGCCGCGCAGATCTCGCCCTGATTGCCGAAGAAGCCCTGGGCCAGCCCGGGGATGACGGCCTCGAGGTTCGCGTCGCCGAGGACGATCTGCGGCGACTTGCCGCCGAGCTCGAGCGTGACCTTCTTGAAGTCGCGCGCGGCCTGCACCGCGATCTCGCGGCCGACCTCGGGGCTGCCGGTGAAGCTCAGCTTGTCGACGCCGGGGTGGCGCACCAGCGCCGCGCCCGCGGTCTCGCCGAGGCCCGGGACGATGTTGACGACGCCGCCGGGGAAGCCGACCTCCTCGATGAGCTTCGCGATCCACAGCGTCGACAGCGACGCGTCCTCGGCCGGCTTGAGGACGACGGCGTTGCCGGCCGCCAGCGCGGGGCCGAGCTTCCAGGAGGCGATGAGCGCCGGGGCGTTCCAGGCCGAGATCGCTCCGACGACGCCGACGGGCTCGCGGATCGTGTATGCCTGCCGCGTCATCCCGAAGAACGGCGCGGGAGTCACCCAACGGCCCTCGATCTTGTCCGCCCAGCCCGCGAAGTGGCGGATCACGTCGACGACGTGCGGCAGGTCGACCATCTTGGGCTCGAACGCGGGACGACCGATGTCGAGCGCCTCGAGGGTGGCGAGCGTGTCGATGTCGCGCTCGATCGCGTCGGCGAGGCGGTAGAGGAGCAGCCCGCGGTCGCGGCCGTGCATCGTCGCCCACTCGCCGCCGTCGACCTGCGCGCGCGCGGCGCCGACCGCGGCGTCGATGTCGGCCTCGCCCGCCGCGGCGACGGTCGCCAGGTGATCCTCGGACGCGGGCGCCAGGACGTCGAACGTCGCGCCGTCGGCGGCGTCGCGCCAGGTCCCTCCGATGAACAGCTGGGTGGGCACCCGCGGAACCTGGACAGCGCCGATCCCATCCGCCACATGCGTCGCGGCCATTGGCAGCGTCTCCTCTCGTCGGGCTAGTCGAACAGTGAGTACGCCAAATCGTATATGACAAGCAGCCCGTGGCTGGTTAGGGTGCGCGCCATGGGGAACTCCGAGGGATTCGACGGGCAACGCTACGACGTGATCGTGGTCGGTTCCGGGTCGGCGGGAGCCGTCGTGGCACGCCGGCTGGTCGACCGCGGCGACGTGCGCGTGCTCCTGCTGGAGGCGGGCGGCACCGACACCAACCCCGCCATCCACGACGTCGCCCGCATGCACGAGCTGTGGGACGGCGACGACGACTGGGCGGTCCGCACGACGCCGCAGGTCCACGCCATGGAGCGGCAGCTGGCGTGGCCGCGCGGCCGCGTGCTCGGCGGCTCCAGCGCGCTGAACGGCATGATCTGGGTCCGCGGCAACCCGCTCGACTACGACATGTGGGCCTACGCCGGCAACGACGGCTGGACGTGGGCGGACGTCAAGCCGCTGTTCGAGGAGATCGAGCGCTTCATGGAGGTCCGCAAGGACGTCCGGCCCGACCCCTTCCACCAGGCGGTCATCGATGCGGCGGTCGAGGCGGGCATCCCGTTCAACCCGGACTACAACGGCGAGTCGCAGCTGGGGATCTCCGGGATGCAGTACGTCATCAAGGACGGCAGGCGCAACAGCACCGCCCGCGCGTACCTCGGCGCCGTGCTCGAGCATCCGAACCTGACGATCCTCACGGAGTCGACGGCGCGCCGCCTGGTCTTCAAGCGCGATCGCTGCGTGGGCGTCGAGTACGAGCGCGGCGGTCGGACCGAGACGGCGTACGCGGACGGCGAGGTCGTCGTCTCCGGCGGCACGATCGGCTCGCCGGGCCTGCTGCTCGCGTCGGGCATCGGCCCGGCCGACGAGCTGCGCGCGCTGGGCATCGACGTCGTCGCCGACCTCCCCGGCGTGGGCCGCAACCTCCACGACCACCTCCTCTCGCCGATCATCTACCGGTCGAAGGAGATCCCGCCTGCCACGTACGGCGTGCCGTACATGCAGACGCACCTCTTCGCCAAGAGCAAGCCCGGCCTTCTCGTGCCCGACCTGCAGCCGCTGCACTTCGCGCTGCCGATGTACGAGCCCTGGATGGATCCGATCTCGCCGACCGGCTTCACGCTCATGGCCGGCATGGTCCGCCCGCAGAGCCGTGGCACGATCAAGCTCGTCGGGCGCGACCCCTCCGACGGCCTGCTCATCGACGCGCATGCGCTGGAGGCGCAGGAGGACGTCGACATGATCCTCGCCGCGATCGACATCGTGCGCTCGATCGGCGAGGCGGGCCCGCTCGTCGACGGGTGGGACGCGATGGAGCTCTACCCCGGGCCGGACGTGCGCTCGGTGGAGGAGCTGACGGAGTACGTCCGGCGCACGGCGATCACCTACCACCACCAGGTCGGCACCTGCAAGATGGGCGTGGATGTCGAGGCGGTCGTCGACCCGCGCCTCGCGGTCCGGGGCGTGCAGGGCCTGCGCGTCGCGGACGCGTCGGTCATGCCCGCGGTCACGACCGGGAACACGCACGCGCCCACCGTGATGATCGGCGAGCGGGCGGCGGGCTGGGTGGCCGAGGGCCTCTCCGCCCGCAGCGGCGCTCAGGCCGGCGTGTCGTAGGCGCGGATCGGCGGCACCGGACCGGCGTGGCGCTCGATCTCGACGAGCGCGTGCTGGCCGGTGCAGCCCTGCGCGAGCCGTGACGTGCCGCGGTCGGGCGTGAGGACGTTGACGTTGCCGTGCACGCACAGCGGCGCCTCGGCGGTCGGCTCGTCGGGGTCGTACCAGGCGCCGGTCGAGAGCTGGGCGACGCCGGGCGCGAGCGCGTCGTCGAGCACCGCGCCGGCGAGGCAGGCGCCACGGTCGTTGAAGACGCGCACGACGTCGCCGTCGGCGATGCCGCGCGCCGCCGCGTCGTCGGGATGCAGGCGCAGCGGCTCGCGGTCGCGCACCTTGCCGTCCTGGCTGTGCGCGCCGTGGTCGTGCTGGCTGTGCAGCCGGCGCGCTGGGTTGTTGGCGATGAGCAGCAGCGGGAAGCGGGCTGCCCGCGGCGAGCCGTGCCACTCGGACGGTTCGAGCCACGCCGCATGTCCGGGCGCGTCGTCGTAGCCGAAGGCGGCGACGGTCTCCGAGTGCAGCTCGATGCGCCCGGTCGGCGTGCGGAGCGGGTGCGCGTCGGGGTCGGCGCGGAAGTCGGCGAACAGGACCTGGTCGGTGTCGCGGCCCGGGAGCTCGAGCGACCCGCGCTCCCAGAACTCCTCGAAGCTCGGCGCGGCATGTCCGGCGCGGGTCATGCGATGCACGAGCCCCTCGTAGAGGTGCTCGATCCATGCGCGCTCCGTGCGCCCGCCCCTGAACTCCTCCCCGATCCCGAGACGCTCGGCGAGGCCGGCGAGCACGGCGTGGTCGCTGCGTGCCTCGGCGTACTGCGCGACGGCCTGCTGCATCGCGATCGCGTAGGTGTCGTTGCGGCCGGCGCCGATGTCGTCGCGCTCGAGCGTCGTGGTCACCGGGAGGACGACGTCGGCGTGGCGCGCCATCCCGGTCCAGTAGGGCTCCTGCACGACCACCGTCTCCGTCGCCTGCAGCGCCCGGCGCAGCCGGTTGATGTCCTGGTGGTGGTGGAACGGGTTGCCGCCGGCCCAGTGCACGAAGCGCGCGTGCGGGTAGGTCCGCCGCTCGCCGTCGAAGTCGTAGGGCTCCCCGGGGTGCAGCAGCATGTCCGCGACGCGGGCGACGGGGATCGAGGAGCGCGTCCGGTCGAGCTCGGCGGGGAGGCCGGGGACGCGGACGCCGGGGATGTCCCTGCCGACGTCGGCCATCGACCCGTAGCCGTTGCCGAACCCGCCGCCCGGCAGCCCGATCTGCCCGAGCAGCGCCGCGAGCGCGATCGACGCCCACACCGGCTGCTCGCCGTGCTCGGCGCGCTGCAGCGACCACGTCGTCGTGATCATCGTCCGGCGGGCTGCCATCCGCCGCGCGAGGTCGCGCACGGTCGACGCCGGGACGCCCGAGATCCCCTCCACCCACTCGGGCGTGCGGTCGGTGAGCGTCGCGAGGAACGTGTCGACCCCGGCGCAGCAGCGATCGAGGAACGCGCGGTCGTGCAGGTCCTCGGCGACCAGCACGTGGCACAGCGCGAGCATCACCGCCGTGTCGGTGGCGGGGCGCAGGCGGATGCGCTGCGGCTGGAGGCCGTCGTGGACGTCGTCGTCGATGGGGGAGAGGAGCACGGCCTGCATGCCCCGCCGGGCGCCCGCGGCCAGGTGCTCGCCGATCATGTGGCGCTTGACGCCGCCCGGGACGACGGACAGGTTCTTGACCGGCAGGCCGCCGAAGGCGACGAGCAGGTCGGTCTCGCGCGCGATGACGTCCCACGACGTCGCGGCGCGCCAGACCTCGTCGGCGCTGCCGACGACGTGGCGCAGCGTCACGTCGGCGGCGGCGTTGGAGTACGTGCCCTCGCTCGTGGTGGCGCCGCCCAGCAGGCCGTAGAAGCGCCGCAGCTGACTCTGGGCGTGGTTGAAGCGCCCCGCGCTCGCCCATCCGTAGGAGCCGGCGTACACCGCCGCGTTGCCGTGGTCGGCGATGACGCGCCCGAGGACCTCGGCTGTGCGGTCGAGCGCCTCCTCCCAGCTCACCGTGACCCACGCGTCCGAGCCGCGGCGCGGGTCGGGGCGGGGACCATGCTCGAGCCAGCCGCGCCGCACGGTCGGATGGGCGACGCGCGCCCGGCCGTTCGCGGAGACGATGTTGCCCAGCAGGGGCGAGGGGCGCGGATCGTCCGGATGGGGGTCGATCGCGACCAGCTCGTCGTCGTGGACGCGGGCGGTGTAGGCGCCCCAGTGCGACGCCTGCGATGCGCTCGGCATGTCGGTCATCGTGTCACGCATGCACCTCGGGCTCGATATCGGCACCTCGGCGGTCAAGGCGCTGCTCGTCGGCGAGGACGGCGCGGTGGTCGCCACGGGCCGGGCGCCGTGCACGGTCGACGTGCCCGCGGCCGGCCGCGCGGAGGCCGTGCCCGGCGGGTGGCTGACGGCGGCGCGCGAGGCCGTCGCGCAGGCCGGCGCGAGCGACGTCGAGGCGATCGGCCTCTCCGGGCAGATGCACGGCGTCGTGCTCTGCGACGAGGCGGGCGAGCCGGTGCGGCCCGCCATCCTCTGGCCCGACACGCGCTCCGTGGCCGAGGCCGAGCGGTGGCCGGTGCGCGGCAATCCGCGGGCGCCGGGGTTCGCCGGGCCGATCCTCGCCTGGCTCGCGACGCACGAGCCCGAGACGCTCCGGCGCGCCCGTTGGGCCCTGCAGCCCAAGGACTGGCTGCGCCTGCGGCTCGGGGCGCCGGCCGCGACCGAGCCGAGCGATGCGTCGGCGACGCTGCTCTGGGACCTCGAGGCCGACGGCTGGGCGCGCGACGACGCGCTGCTGCCGCCGGTGCGCGCGTCGGCCGCCGTCGCCGGGGAGCTGCGCACCGACGCGCTCGGCCTGCCGCGCGGCACCCCGCTCGTGCACGGCGCGGCGGACACGGCCGCGGCGCTGCTCGTCGCGGGCGAGCGGATGCTGAACCTCGGCACGGGCGCGCAGGTCGCGCAGCGGGTCGACGAGCCGCTGCCCGCCGTCGACGCACCGACGTGCCACCGGTTCCGCGCGGCCGGCGACGGCTGGTACGCGCTGGCCGCGGTGCAGAACGCGGGCCTGGCGCTGGACTGGGCCCGGCGCGTCCTGGGCGACGACGGCGAGCCCCGTGCCGGCGGTCCGCTGTTCGTGCCGCACCTGGCCGGCGAGCGCACGCCGCTGCTGAACCCCGCGGCGCGCGGTGCCTGGACGGGCCTGAGCCTGGCGACCGACCGGGCCGCGCTGCTGGGCTCGGTGCACGAGGGGGTGGCGTTCGGCATCCGCTGGGCGCGCGACGCGCTCGACATCGAGGCCGGCCGCTCGGACGCGCCGCTGCGCCTCCTCGGTGGCGGCTCGCTGCGCCCGGGGTTCGCCCAGCTCCTGGCCGACGCGCTCGACGAGCCGCTCGAGCTGCTCGACGTCACCGATGCGTCGGCGCTGGGCGCCGCATGGCTCGC
>Ga0070665_100001365_pt1 | contig 28755 bp, 18 predicted proteins | sample KBSS13metaG_FD_65862 | JGI IMG/M metagenome (GOLD analysis project Ga0070665, IMG submission 65862) | Switchgrass rhizosphere microbial communities from Kellogg Biological Station, Michigan, USA - KBS S1-3 metaG | ecosystem: Host-associated > Plants > Roots > Rhizosphere > Soil ... | reverse complement strand
TTGCCAATGTCAGCCGCACTAACGGCGCACACCGTAGATCGATACTCCGGTGTTGGGGCTTCATTAGCCTCTCGAGCCGCTGGACTGCGTTGAAGGACGAATCAAACGTCAGCTCGTCGACGTGCAACGCGGCCTTTCTGTGCACCACCTGGACCGGCCGTGGCACGTTTTCCCACAAAATCGCCGTTCTCAGCACGTCATGTCGGCTGATGACCTGCTCCAGCGCCAGGATGAGAGCGTCGGCGCTTTGCCGTGATGGCAATGACAGGAGTGTTGGCAAAACGTATGGGTCAGCACGCGTCTCATTGATCAGATAGTGGAAAAGGATCCCTTCCTGTAAAGGTGCGAGTGGATAGATATCCTGGATGTTAGGTGCACCGCCCGGTACCGCCTGCACGATCCGCTCGATGTGCTCCGATTCAAGCTCGACCAGCGTCAGCATCTCCGGGACTATGGATTCGCAGCCGACTGCAATCAGGTTGGGTGGCACGATCCGTTCGCTGGTTGGCAATCCAGTCACGTTGGCTGCCAGATCGGTCAGAACAGGGTGCTCGTATACGTCGCGGGCCTCCAGTGCGATACCCACAGCCCGTAGTCTCTCGAGCATCCGTCCGATCAGCAGCGAGTAGCCGCCGAGCTCGAAGAAATGGGCCTTGCGGCTGACTCGTCGGGTACGAAGCAACTCCTGCCAGACCTCACACAGAGCCTGCTCAACCGCTCCCTGGGGGGCCTCATATTCAAGCTCATCCCCGGAATTCCACTCCGGCGGAGGCAGCGCCCGATGATCGAGCTTTCCGCTCACCCGCAACGGCAGGCGGTCGAGCAACACAATCGCTGCCGGCACCATATGCGCCGGTAACCGCAACTTCAGCTGCTGGCGCAATTCCTTGACCAATCCGTCACGCAGTCCCGAGCGATCAGGGACCACATACGCGACCAGTCGCTTCTCTCCGGGCTCGTCCTCGCGCGCAATCACGGCGACCTGCTTCACCGCTGCATGGCCCTGCATCACCGCTTCAATCTCGCCCGGCTCCACCCGGAAGCCACGGATCTTGACCTGTGAATCGTTGCGCCCCAGGTACTCGATATTGCCATCCGTCTCACGACGTCCCAGGTCGCCACTTCGGTACAAACGAGCCGTCGGATCCCGACTGAAGGGATCGGCGATAAATTTGCTCGCGGTGAGCTCCGGGCGATTCAAATATCCGCGGGTCACACCGGCGCCGCCTACGCAGATCTCGCCAACTTGACCATCGGGCACCGGTCGCAGGCCCTCATCGACGATATGGATCTGCGCATTGGCAACCGGTTTTCCAATGAGCGGGCGATCTCCAAGCACACGGGCGATCGTGCTATCCACGGTGCACTCGGTGGGACCATACATGTTGTAGAACGACAGCCACGACGAGCTGCTGAGCCTCGACCATAACTGCCCGTGTATCGCCTCCCCACCCACCAACACGACGCGCAAGCAATTTCGGGCCTTCTCCAGCAGGCCCGCCGCGATCAGAACGCCCAGTTGAGTCGGCGTGCTATCGAGCACTTGGACGCCCTGATCCTGCAGAAACGACACCATCCGGTCCGGATCCACTCTGATGAGATCCGGCAGTATCACCAGAGTCCGCCCGGACAGCAGTTGCACCAACTGCTGCACGGAGCCGTCAAATGTCAGCGAAGAATTCAGGCTGACACGTTGGCACTGCGGATGATTTCGGTAGACGGCGTGCTCGAGAGCGCGCCAGAAATTCAGAACGTTACGGTGCTCGACCATCACACCCTTGGGTGCACCGGTCGAACCGGAGGTGTAAATCACGTACGCGACATGTTGCGCGGAAGGCCGCGATCCGTGGGTCCATGCCGACGGATCACGAGCCGCGATTTCGTCGCTCTGCAGGCTGATGACCGGGAACGAGTCGGACGGAACGCGGTGTCTCACCTTGTCTTGCGTGAGCACGGCTGCAGGTCGCGCATCCTCCAACATCGATCGAAGCCGTTCTGTCGGATAAGTCGGATCCAGCGGAACGTAAGCCGCGCCGGCCTTGAGAATGCCCAAGATCGCGACAACGCTATCGACGCTTCGCTCGACGCACATCGCGACGAGTTGCTCGGGCCCAATGCCCCGGTCACGTAAGTAAAGTGCGACCTGATCTGCTCGCCGATCGAGCTGACTGTATGTCAGCTGCTGTTGCTCACACACGACGGCAAGCGCATCCGGGGTGCGCTTCACCTGCGCTTCAAACGCCTCCTGAATCACTCCCTCGTGCGCGAAATCGGCGGCCGAATGTTCCTCACTCAGCCCTTCGAGCCGTTCTTCCCTCGAGCTATCCATAGCTTCCCCTCTTCGCTGACAGGGCTCTACAACCCTTACGATTCCAGAATCAAACAGCTCCCCCTGCCGCCCACTTCAGGATTGAAGTCGCAGCTCTGCTACAGGTGAACCGTCTCTATGATTGAGGAGTCGGGCTAACTGGAGTCAGTGCGATCCGACGGCGCAAAGGCCTGGCACCCACATCGCCAGACACTCCTTGTCTCTGGTTCTAACATTCACTTCCTCACCACAGTGCGGACGAGCTTGTCTCCCGCTCGAACTTCTGTGTTAGGGCCGAGGATATACGTCCATGTTATGCGCGTGTCAATGCACCCCCGACATTGCCGGAGACACAAACAGGCCGCCCGAGTGAGAAACAATCTAGTTATTTCGGCTTCTGAAATCGCTTTTTCTTTCTGCGGCTCGAGCATGAGTGGCCCCAAGCTCGGTCACTGCTTTTGTTGAAAGTGTCCCAGTCGAGCAGTGCACGCGCAATGGCCTAGCTTGCCGCGGCTGAGCCCCACACCGCCTCGGAGCACCATATCTGACCATCGGTGTACAGAGCGCCGGGGGATCGATCCGAGCGCAGCAGCGCCGGTCCATCCAGGTCCACAAACCTGCACAGCTGCCCGATGAGGAAGCCCGGCGCCATGGCCAATGCCGTCCCACCCATGTGGCCGACCATGATATCCAGGCCCAGACGGCGTGCGGCACGGGCCATCGCCAATGCTCCGGTCAAGCCACCGGCCTTATCCAGCTTGATGTTGACGAGGTCGAATCGACCCACCGCAATCGGCAGATCCGCCTCGGTCTGCACACTCTCATCAGCCGCAACAGGAATCGGCAGCCTCAGACCGTCATGCAGCGCCTCATCGCCCCTTTGGAATGGCTGTTCGATCAGGCTGACACGCGCCTCGGTCAGTGTTGGGAGCAATTGCTCGAGAAGGTCTCTCGTAAACGACTGGTTGGCGTCCACAGTCAATGACACGTCAGGCCGCGCGGCACGCACAGCGGCAATGCGGTCAGCGTCCTGCGGCTCACCTGTCAGCTTCAGCTTCAGCAACTTGGCACCGGCGAAACACCGTGCACCCTCGGCCATTTCAGCGGGCGAGTCGGCACCCAGGGTATAAGCGGTCACCAGCGGCCGGGGCGCGTTCAGTCCCGCGAGTTGCCACACAGAACGTTCGCTTTGCTTGGCCTCGAGATCCCAAAGAGCGCAGTCCACTGCGTTCCGGGCTCCGGCGGCCGGCAGGAGTTTCTGTAGACTGTCGCGTGTGATCCCCGCTTCTATGTCGGGACGCACTGCTTCGATCGCTCGGACTATCGCCTGCACATCATCTTGCAGGTAGAACACGCCTGCCGCCTCGCCGCGCCCTACAAATCCATCCTGCTCGATGCGCACCACCACGACGTCCATGCCCGAAAGTGTGAGCCCGCTGATGCGAAAGGGTTTTTGCAGCGGCCAATGTTCCCTTTCAACTTCCAATTTCATCACACGGCTCCGGTGCGGCAATGGGCACATACAATGCGCTGGGGTACGACTCGTCATGGAATAGAGTGACCGTAACCGCGCGCGCGCTATCAATCGATTGCTCGGCTACGGCCGCGCCGACATTGAAGTTTCTCTGCGCAAAGTTTGAATCGGTCAATCTTCCCATCGGAGCAATCACTAACCGCAGGCGATGACCCGATTCGATCCGGCGGGATATGAACGTAAATTGATTGAATGTGTACTGCAGCGGGTCACGGGTTTCAATGAGTTTGGACGTGCGCAGACCTTCTCGATAGCGCGCCCGGATGGCATCTGAGCTGAGACGGATGCAAGTCCCATCGGGCATCACGTCGTATATCGAGACATACAGATCTGTGTCAGGGCAGTCGATGGACACCCACGCCGCGAGTTTGAAGAATCCGCTGACCTCCACGTCTTCCTCGAAGGGAGCACTGTGATAGATCAGCTGTCGGCCACGTAACGCGAATGTCAGGCTCTGATCGACCACCGACTCCGCATCAATCATTGACTCAGCTCGAATCTCAGGTCCCCGCAATTCTCGGGGATCGTACGTATAGCTGTCCGCTCGCCCCCTTCCAATCTCCTCGCCCAACACCCCCGCGCAGAACACATCGGTGGCATTAGCTGACGAATCCAGAAAGAATGCCTGGTGACGCTCGGTGACGGCTTCGAGGCTCTCTGCATACCGCCACCGCTCTGCCCCCATGACATAGTAGGCCACCGCCTTTTTCAGGAATTCCGGGCGCGGCCCGTTTCGCATAGTCCAGGCATACCATTCGAGCTGGAGTTGGTGGAGGTCGAGCAGGCTGGCGCTACCCAGTTTCAGACCGCCGAACTCCGATTTCGGCGCAACGGTTCCACCGTGATTCCAAGGACCGATGATGAGATAGTGCTGCGCGCGTGTCGCGGCGTCCGCATTGCGCATGTGCTGCCGGTAGTGTTCCAAGGCACCTATCTGGTCATCGTCGTAGCTTCCTGTGATGCTGAGAACGGGCAAGGTGATTCGAGCGTATTCCTGCGCCGAGGGATTGTAGGTATCCCAATACGTGTCAGGTTCGGGATGAGACAACCACTCCTGAAAGATCGCAGAAGGATTCTGGAGCATCCCATCCATGTCGCGGAATGCCCTGCCCGACTCATACCAGTGCCGATAGAAGCTGTTCCAGAACAGTTTGTCCGAGAATATCCTCGTTTGAGAGGCTCGTCCGTTCGTCAGGAAAAGCCATTGCAGCACATAGGGGAAGAAGATGTTGCTGCGCATCGGAAAGTCCGTGCCCAGATGAGGCGCCGCGGCCGGCACAATCGTCACCAGATGAGGCGGATTTTCCTTAGCCGCGACCCATTGCGCATAGCCGAGGTAGGATCCTCCCCACATGGCGACCTTGCCATTGCAACAGGGTTGGGTTGCGAGCCACTCGACTACGTCATAGCCGTCCGCCGCTTCCTGCAAATAGGGCCGAAACTCGCCCTCTGAATTGCCTCGTCCACGCACATCCACCACAAAGAACGCCATACCCGCAGCGGCAAAGCGCACACCACGATCATGGTGGGAGTCGGATATGTAGGGAGTCAGGGCAACAATGCACTCTGTTGGGGCCTTTTGGTCAATCGGTACGTAGGCGGTCGCGCTGAGCCGCACTCCATCGCGCAGCGGAATCTGGATACCCCATCGGATCTCGCAGAGTCTGTCACCCTCCTTCAGCACGCGCATCCTTTACCGGAATGTGATCCTGAAACCAACTGACAACGCGGGCAGAGTAGTCGAACACTGCCGGCCACTTTCGTATACCGTGCCCCTCTTCAGGATAGACAACCAGCACGGACTCCGCACCGTTCTCCCGCAGAGCGTTGTGGAACTGAATCGCTTCCTGCGGAGGTGTGCAACGATCGAGCGCGCCGCAGATATTCAGGGTCGGCGTCTTCGCCCTGCGGACGTGCATGAGCGGGCTGCGCTGAAAGTACTTGCCACCTGGGTTGTCGTAAGTGTCGTCCAGGAACATGGCGACAAAATGCGGAATGTTGGATAGCAGGTGCTCGGTGACGTGATTGGTGACTGGGCAGACCGAGACAGCGGCACCGAAACGTGCATCCTGGGTGATCAGCCATGATGTCATGTAGCCACCGTAGCTGCCCCCTGTCACGCCCAATCGACTCGCATCGGCGATGCCCTGCGCAACCAGTGCGTCGAGCCCGGAGAGATAGTCATAGGTGTCTGCACCGCCCATGTCTCCCAATACACCACGAGCGAACTCCTGACCTCGCCCTGTGCTGCCACGGGGGTTCGGGAAGAAAATGGCATAGCCTCGCTTCAGTAACATCAACAGGGTAACACCGCTGCGGCCCAGCCACATCGGGCGCCATTGCCAGACAGGTCCACCGTGAATGTTCATGACGAGCGGATGCGGCCCCTTCGACAAGGGCAACAACAACCAGCCCTGGCACTCCAGACCGTCCGGTGCGCTCCAGCTGACTTGCTCGACTCGGGCCATGGCGTTGATGTGACTCTCGTACCCGAGGTCGAAAGACCTTATGGTGCGATAGCTGCCGCGACGGATAATCGCCATTTCCGGTGCGCGCGCAAAGCCTTCTCCAACAATGAGGCAATCGGTACCGTCTCGAATCCCGGCCACGGTAACGTGCCGCCCCGCGCTGGTGATCTCGTCGCTCGACCAAGCCTCACTGAACCTGTCCCGGCCGAGATCATAAGACGCTACTACCGTATGGAATCCACGGTGTCCGGCCACGAGTAACAGATCATCGGATTGCCACTCTGTGCAGGACACATCCACACGCCGGGTGTCCACCGATCTGAGACGGCCCGAGGCGACCTCCATAATTTTCAGATCGCCAGCGACAATGCCACGATCACTGCACACTGCCTCCACGAAGGCAAGACAGTTGCCTGAGGGAGATGCCGCGGGCCAGCCCAGCTGGTCCTTCGGCGCGTACAGCTGTTGGTTCTTGCCGCTCCGCAAATCAATGATATGTAGGCCCGCTCGATACCATGCGGCTTCGTCCGGGCTATCCGACACTATCGCGGCAATCGCTTCAGGACCGCACCACACTGCCTCCCAAGCGTTCACGCTCTGACCACCCACTTGCTTCACGCTGTGGGACGCGAGTTCGCACACCCACATGCGGCGCCAGCGGTAGGCTTCGTCTTCGGATTCCACCGAGGGCATCCAGCTCGGCGCCTCAACCGGTGCGTGCTTACTCGTCACGGCACCCTGAGCGCCTGCAATGTCGGCTCCGTGGCCTGCCACACCCAACAGGATATGTTGGCTATCGGGTGACCAGTGAAAGTACTCCACCCAACCGGGCACCTGAGGCCCGCTCTGAGCCGCTCCGGTCTGTGGATCCAGAAAGTACAGTTGAAAATCACCTTCCCGGGAACGATCGGATAGGAATGCAATGTGCCGGCCGTCAGGTGAGAACTTGGGCAAGCGATCACTATTGGGCCCTGATGTCAGGACCCTGACATCACCCGTCTCCAGATCAATCGCGCAGATCCGCGTCGGAGGCGAACCCACCAGGGCTTGCACGAGCGTACCCGCGAAGACTGCAGTCTTACCATGGGTACTCACCTCAGCGGCATCAGAGATCAACCCTGCTCCGGGCTGACGCACGACCTGATGCAAGGATTCAGCCTCCCGATACAGCAGATCGCCCCGAACATCCTGCCGCATCATGTCCGCTTTGCCGTCATGTCAGTTTCCAATTGCAACTTGCTCAATCCGCCACTCGCTGAGCGAGTCCGCGCCGATGTCAGGTCCTGACGTACGCTGCGGCTGGCCCGCCACAAGTAATAGCTGCCCCAGAGATAACCTGGACACAGCATCAGCAGTGCGTAACGTAGCGACTCATCGCCCCATATCGGTCGAAGAGAATCACTCAGCGCTCCGATGGCCAACGGTCCCAATCCCGTACCCACCAGGTTGGCGAACAGATAAATCAGCGCAATGGCCATAGCCCGCATACGTTCGGGCACCAACGTCTGGATGGTGGCAAACAGCGGCCCGCTGATGGCAGCCCCTCCCACCGCGCCGACCGTCATCGAGGCAAATGCAAAGTACTTGTTGGGCGCCAGATAGACACCGGCCGAAGCCATCCCGAAAATGATCAGGGCGACGGCCATGCCCTTGAGTTGCAGGGATTCGTTACTGGCCGCATGGTTGACAGCCAGGGTACCTCCCGCGTAGGTACCCACTATGCCCCCCGCCCCATAGATCACTGCCAGCCACGTACCAATTTCGCCGGTCTTCAGTCCGAAGCTGCGAATGAGGTACGCGGGCTGCCATTGTGACATTCCCGTGCTGAAGAAAAACATGACGCAAAAGCTGAGCAGCAGGTATCGGAAGGTGGTGTTGGCCCACAGCGTCGCACAGACTTCGCGGAAGCTCACGTCGGACGTGGACGCTTTCGCACTCACCGATGTGGGGCCATCGCGCCCCACAGATCGAGGCTCCCGCAGTGTCAGCCACGCCAATGCCGCCAACCCGAGTCCGGGCAATCCCAGGACCACAAACGTAACGCGCCAACCGTAGACTTCGTTGAGCCAGCCGGCCAGGGAGTAGCCCAGGATGGTGCTCAACGGACCGCCGAGCATGTAGATAGCGACGGCTCGCGGGCGTTCCGACCGGGTGAAATAGTCTGGAATCAACGAGTGGGCCGGGGGGGTGCACCCGGCTTCGCCGACCGCAACACCTACGCGAATCAACAGCAGCTGCACGAAGTTGGTCGCAGCGCCGCACAGGGCCACCATGACACTCCACAGCGCTGCACTCAGCGCAATAATGGCCACGCGATTGCCACGATCAGCGAGGCGCGCGACCGGGATTCCCATGATCGAATAGAACAGCGCAAAAGCGATGCCGGTCAAAAAACCCAGCTGAGTATCCATCAGCCGCAGATCATTCTTGATGTTCTGCAGAACCAGGCCCAGGGCCACGCCGTCCGCATAATTCGCAGCTTGTATGACAAGCAGAACGCCCAGAAGATAGTGCTTGTAGATGTTCTGTTTCATGGATGGAAACGCCGGCAGACGAGCGGTTATGACGCGCCCCGGTCCATGAGCATCAACCCCCTTCTGGCGTCGCCATTGGCAGGTTCCAGCTCCAAGGCCTTACGATAACTGTCTCTGGCCAGGTCACTATGCCCCGCTTCCTCGTAGGCTCTGCCCAATCGGACACACGCGGCACTGGAGAAAGGATGCAGCTGCGCATTGAGTCTCAAAACAGAGATCGCTTCCGCGACGTGAGCGCTCGCGAGCAGCTCATCGCCCCAACATTCCATCGTCACCTCGGGTGGGACAAAGTCTGCCCTGATCGCTTTCATCTCTGCGTACACGCGGGCGGTCTCATCGAAACCCACGCGCCCGACTTTCGCTTTGAACTGTGGAAATGAAATTGGCGGACCGGCGGCCTCTCTGAACTCCACGGCCATGTGGTGTTTCGGCACGCCGTTCTCGGCTGGCGTCCTCTTGAGGAATGACTTGGCGGCCGCACTTCCCTTCAGGTAAGCGTCCAAAAATTGCCGAGTGTAACGTGCCAGCCAAGCGTACCCGGTAGAACCATCCTGGCGATCGAAATCGGCCTTCATCATCGGATACACGTTCGACAGTTTCCACCAGACATCGTCGTTGCGCTGAAACATGGATGAGTACTCCGCGTGAGTGAGTCTCAACATATGAACGTTGACTACATCTCCGTGCTTCCACGCATTTAGAACATTTCGGCCGCTTCTTTCTGCTGCTGTCGAGTATCGCTCGTGGTCCTCCAGGGAAAAGTGGCGCTGCGCGAATGACAGCAGGGGAATTTCCAACTCTTCCGGATTGACATCGGCTGCCTGCTCTATCCAGCCGGGAAAATACCGCATGCTGCCGTCCAGGGCGACGAGGGCTCTGATACGGTCGTCGCGCGCAGCCGCGAAAACACTAGACATTCCGCCCCAGCTGAATCCCACTGCGGCAATGGACGTAACATCTGCGTTGGGGAGTATGTGTGCCAGCGCGATCAGGAAAGCAACGTCGGCAGCCTGTGCTCCTATGCCGCCCAGATCACGGGTCATGCTCCGAGTCGCTGTTCCCATACTCGGACTCGAGAGCACGACATACCCGTGGCTCGCGAGATATTCACAAAGATCCGCGTTCTCCCACGAAGGGGCGGAGAAACTGGGTGCATAGACCACTACCGGGAACCGACCTCCCAAATGCGGTGCGTCACGCACTGCCCACAACGGGTCCGCCAGATTGAGCCGCATCGCAGAGGACAACTCTCTGAGCGCGGGCGAAATCGCCGGCTGTCCATAACTGGTCTCGGTTTCCAGCAGCTTCACGTAGTCGGCAACACACATCCGCTTGGCGGTGCTCGGCTCCGCGGGAAACCAGACCAGCACCTGAATGGGGCGAGCCCGTTCACCCTTGTATGGCTTTCCCTGCGCGTCACTGGATCCTTTGTAGAGCCGGGAGTAGTCGAACTGCTCGAGTACTTTCAGTCCCACGGAGTGCGGTCCGGGCACTTCGAGGAACTGAAAACGCGGCTCCGTCATGACTTGCGACTCCTGCAGCTCAGAACGACTTGGTCAAGGAGGCGCCAATGGTTCTGGGCTGAATGAAGTTGAAGGCAAAGGGGAACACCGAGTTCAGGCCGCCCCTCAGCATTCCCCTTCTATCGGTGACGTTGTTGGCGAAGAATGTGAGTGACCACGTATCCTGCCGCGCCCCAGCGCGGAGGTCTGTTTGTGCGTAGCCGGGAAGAGGTTGCCGATCGAACGTCGTGGCAAACGCGCTAGCGAATTCACCTTGCCTCTCCCCCACGTAAGTAACAGAGCCACCTACGAATCCCACTGCAGTGCTCCACAGGGGGAAGGCCTCTTCCAGAGAAAAGTTTCCGGAGAATCGGCTGCTGTACGGGAGCCGGTCACCCGCGAGACCGTGCGCCGACCCACCATCGGTCAGAGGCGGAAAATCGCTCTTCAACTTCGCATCGCCCAGGGTAACCCACGTCGAGACCGTGAGTCCCTTGACCGGTCGCGAGTCGAGCGACAACTCCAGGCCCTGGCTCTTGGCACGCGGCCCGTTCGAGTAGTAACCCACCCCGGTGTTGGGATCCAGCAGCAGGAGTTGCATGTCCTTCCAATCGATGTAATAGAGCGATGCGTCGAAGGACAATTTGTGGCCCAGCCAGTCTCCCTTCGCCCCTATCTCATAGTTCTCGGTCCTGTCGGCCGAGAACTCACTAGGCAAACCCCTGGCAGCCGCGCCCGGGTTGGGCCCACCGGGGCGATAACCCGAGGCAATTCTCACGTACAACATCAGGTCGGGCGACAATTTGAGTCGCGGAGTCAGCAGGTACGTGAATGCATTGCCGGTCGACTTCGCATAGGGATAGTTGTAAGGAGAGCTCGCACCACCGTCGACGAGTGGGACAAACGGACCCGTGTCGGTCTCATTGAATGTCTGCTGGTTGTGACTTTCCCGCGCGCCTACCTGAACATCCAGGCGATCCGTAATGCGAAAGGTCAGATCGGCAAACGCCGCATATTCTTTGTAGGTGGTCGGCAGCGTGGCCAGCAGCAAATCGCCCATGTCCGCGCCTGTGGCCGGATCTTCAGCGCGGGTGTCCGATCGACCGGACGACTGCTCCCGCGTGAAGAATCCGCCGAGCAGCCAATCAATGTGTTGGCCCAAGGGGCCGGCCGCGCGCAGCTCCTGTGTAAACTTCGTTGTCCGGTAATTCACGAAGCTGGGCGAGCCTGTAACACCGAAACCGTTGAAGTCCGTTCCGGGAATGCCATCCTGTGTGAACGACCCATAGTAGTAAGTGAGGTCGAGCGAGGTGTCGAGGCGGCTAATGTTATAGGCGGTGATGGATGTCAGTTCGACGGGCCCCAGCTTCTGCTTGACGGTCGCGCTGTACGACTGAATCTGCTTGTTGAGCTTACCCGTGCCACGAAGGAAGCTCTGCTGCAGGTCCCCCACCTGTGAGTCAAACGAGCCGAAGTCGTTCGAGCCGTCTCTCCTGCCTTCCTGATAGAGGGCGTTCAACTTGACGGAAGTCGCATCGGACGCCTGCCAAAGGGCGGCGAGCAGACCGCCGCTGACGCGTTCCTTGTTGATACCATTCACGTTCAGTACGGGGTTGTCTATATAACCCGGGTCCAGGCGGGTGAATGCACTGGCGCGGATCGCAAAATTATCGCCGAGCGGCGCATTGACGGCACCGCGAAAGTTATACCCTGCCTGCGCGCCGTTACGGACACCACTGACTCCGGCCTGCATTGCGCCTTTCAAGCTGTCAAATGACGGATCAATGGTGACGTACTTGAGCAATCCGCCCATGCTGGCAGCGCCGTACAGCGTACCTTGCGGTCCCCTCAGGACTTCGATTCTCGCCAGGTCAAAGGGATCGACATCCGGTGCCAGCGACCCCAGCGCGGAGTTCGACGAAGATCCGTATGGCACGTCATCGATCACGATTCCGACGGTTGGATTGGTGTAGCCCCCCGTCGTGATGCCGCGAATCGTGAGCTGCGGAGCGCCGTATTGATCATCGGGTGTGACGTTCAATCCGGGTATCTTGGTAAAATAATCCTGCATTCGGACCTGATTCGACTCAATCAGGTTGTTCGTGGCTATGACCGAGACCGGTATAGGAACATCCTGCAGCCGCTCCTCGCGCTTTTCGGCCGATACGACGACTTCGTCCATGTCCCTGGAGCGAGGCTGCGCGGACCGTTGGGAACCCTTCGACAGCGAATCCGATTCAGCAGCGTCTCCCGAAGCGACCGCTGAGACGTTGGCCGCGTCATTGGCATCAGCAAAATGAATGGGCGGGGGTGAGTACGTCGTGCCTATTGCTGCAGGGCGGGCGCGTTGACGGCTGACCACTCGTACAGTATTGCCGTCCGCATGCACTACACTCAATCCCGTGCCCTCGAGAAGTCGTGCCAAAGCTTCATCGGCGCTGACGTTCGCTTTGAGCGCAGGAGCCTGCAGTCCATCCACGACATCAGGATCGTAGAGCAGATTGACATTCCCGAGGTTGGCCACAGTTAGCAGCGAGCGGGACAGGGGCTGAGAGGGCAGGTCAAAAGTGATCTGCGCATGCGCCGCCAGCGACGCGAGCAACAGAATCGACGTGACGTAACGGGCAACGAATTTTGGGCGTAACGCGCCGGGCATGGTCCACTTCCCCGCGGCATTCCTTTGCTCTGTGTTGAGTTTGGAGTTGAGACTGTGTCGCTCGGTGCAGAATTCACCGAGCCCTAAATATATTGACGAACGGGCGTCAAAAAAGCCCTCATGTCCCATCAGGTGTCGCGTAGGAGGGAGCCTTCGAGGCGACGCAGAATCAACTGATTGCCGTGTCGGGTAAGACTGAGGTTGTAAGTCTCTGCCACGGCGCGTGCAAAGCTTTCGGAATCTCCGATCCGGAAGCTGCCGCCTACTTTGATTTGAGCTGCCGACGGCGCCACAAACAGCCGCAATGGAGATCCATAGCGATTCAACTCCGCGACAGCTTCGCTCAGCGTGGTGTGATCGAAGATGACCTGGCCGCGCATCCAGCCTGTGGCGCGATCCATTGAGGGTAAATCCACCTGGGTTCGGCCGTCCGTCTTCAGGCTCAGACGCTCACCCGACTCGAGTATTGTCACGCCCGCCGGCTTGTCCGGCGGGAGTATGTCGGCCGCTTCTGCTTTTGCTACAGCGACCCGTCCCTCAATCAAGGTGACAGTCAGGGGCGAATCAGTCTGCTCGATCTTTCGCACGACGAACGACGTCCCAATCGCAATGACCTTGCGGTTGCCCGCCATTACGACAAACGGACGATGTTCGTGCGCGACGGCAAAGAACGCTTCGCCAGAACGCAGTACTACACGGCGGACTCGGTCGTCAAACTCCACCTGTAGCTTCGTATCTGTGTTGAGTTGAACTCGAGTTCCATCGCCAAGATTAACCGTACGTTGCTCGCCCACTTCGGTTGCCACGGACGGCACTGAGTACCACCGTAGCCCAAAAACCGCGATGAGAGCCGCTACGCAAGCGCCACCGGCGGTTGCCAGCATCCATCTTCGAGGAGTGCGTTCAGTGCGAGCGGCGAGAGGTGGAAGCGCCAGCTTTGGCTCGATGCCGTGACTGGTCGTCCATGTTTCGCTCGCGATTTCCCAAGCAAAGGCATTGTCGGGATGTTCTTCGAGCCACGACTTCCATCCGGCCTCCAAGGCCTCATCGCGCAGTGGCCCGTGAAGTTTCACTACCCACGCAGCCGCCTCTGCCCAGGCTCGCTTGGACACCGTGCCAGACCGATCGCCTTCTGATTTGATGCTCATTCCTGAGCCCATCGCTCCATGAGGGTCAACACAGCCCGCGACAGCTCTCTTTCAACCGTCGCCAACGAGACACCGAACGTCTTCGCCACTTCCACGTGCGTGTAGCCGGCAATGCTAAGCAAATACATCTCTCGCATCCGAGCACTTACCGCATCGAGAGTGCGCTTGATCTCCTCCAGACGCTGCCTTCCGTCCACAATCCGTTCCGGACCCGGACTCGGGTCGACGACGAGGTCCAATTCATCGAGCTGTTCGAGCGACTGGGGAGCCAATGCCAGCAGGGACTCGCGCCGGTATTGGTCAATCGACCGATTGCGGATCGTCGTGGCGAGCCACGCTTCCGGGTTTTTGATGGGGTTGGCCCCTTTGCCCTTGTGCCGGAATTCTTCGAGACGCAGCAGCGCGTCCTGGATCAGATCCTCAGCATCTTCCGTAGATCGTCCTCGTCTGCGACAGGCCTTGGCCACTCGCGCCAGGCGCGCAACTGATCCATGCATTAATTTCAAAGACTTACGTACAAATGAGTTAGGAGTACCTGGATAAGTGGACGCGCGAGCGGGCATTTTCCGTGGTCGGTCACTGGTGCGGTGCAAATTACTCCTGAGACTGTGAACGCACCAGGGACGGCGCGTCGTCGGACTCGATTGGCCGCGCCCGCGGCGACCCTCGTTGCTCAAAAAATCGACTGGCGTTTTCCATCAGCTCAGCCAGCCCGGGGCCATCCGGAACCCGGTAGCGCTCGTGGCCCATGCTCAAGACGTGATCAAACGCCCCGTAGATTCTGATGGTCACTGAGCCATTCTCCGGGCGATTCACCACAATCTGATCACCGGGAAGCAACCTCATCAACAAACTCGCTTTGCGCCGAACGTGACTGCGCTCGATCACACAATCCACGTGCGGTGAAATGTTCTGGATGGTTCCAACTCCGGAAGAGTTTCCACGCGCCGCGGGAGTCCCTTGTGCGAAGGTGAGGCAGCTTGCGGCGACAGTGCAAATCAGAATGACCCGGGTTTGCATGGTCGAGTCCTTTAAATGAGTTTGGAGAGAGCGACAGACGCCCGATGTACCAGCTGAACGGCGCTATCTATGACATACAAGGCAACTTCCACAAAAAAGCCGGAGAGCGGCGCAAACGGCTCAACGAGGATTCCGTGCTGCATGGAAATTCCAGCGCCCCGAACCTCGCAGATCGCGAGAAGCAGCATGACTGCGCCGAGAATCAGAGCCGAGCAGAGATACTGCAACGGCGAGGGACGATATTTGCGTTGCGATAGAGCCAGCCGATGCTGAGCGGACTCGTCACTGGTGCTTCGATTGATACGCATCAACGTATGTATCCAAAACGCAAAAACTGCAATGGTAGCGATGCCCACGATCTGAGCCTCATGCGTGAACCGCTGCAGAACGGAGGGCAGTTTGAGTGGCGGCAAATTCACCAGCGCATGCACGTGGTTCACGATGAGCTCCGCACCGCTCAAAGCATCGAGTGGAGAATTGTAGGAATCGCCGGATAACCCACTCGAACCGAAAACAACGATCGCGCCGCCAAAAATTTTGAGTCCCTCTGCATCCGGCTTCTCGATTTGCGACAAAGACACTCGCTCGAGAACACTGAAGCCATCCGTCCGCGCATCCAGACGCATGAGTGAAATCCACCACGGGGTTCGCTCAGTCAGGTCGAACAGGAACACACCGTCGGATTGGCAACCAACCCCTTCGCGCGTTGTGAAGAACTGAGCAACCAACAGACTGAGACCGCACAGATCCTGAGGCTTGCTGTCGTTGCGGAAATCAGACGAGACCTGTATTGACGGCATCGAGCGACGAACGACTCCGTCCCTGTCCGGGTTCCAGATGACGTGACCGAACCTCACCGGGTCCTTTTTGATTGGGTCGAAGACAGAGGGCACCCATTCGTAGTCGCTGCTGCCGAATTTGCGTCGCGTGGCGCGCATGATGAAAACCGGCACCCCGGCCGAAGCAACTGCATCGCGCAATTCCTCCTTGGCGGCTCGTGTTGGGATGTCATCGGCAGTCGATGGCGGAGGGACATATAAATCGATCACAATGGCTTTGGCATGTGCTGACATGGCCATGTTGAGCTTCGCGGCCAGCTTCTTTATCAAACCGGGCGATTTGGGCTCGCACGCATGGACATCCATGGCGACCCCGGGTTTGCACAGGGGTTCTTCGAGAGCAACATGCACGAATCGTAAGCGCTCCCCCTGTTCGAGCTCCATGCCGGAGAAAGCTCGCATGACGAGGTCACTCGTCCATTGATGCCAAGTGTTCTGCGGGTCAACGGCGCCCAATCCAATAGTGAAGATCGAGATCAGCAGGCCCATCAGTAGTACGTAGAGAGCCCGCTCGACCGCAAACGGCAGAAGCTGGCGAAATCTGAGCCGGCCTGTGGAGGCTGCTGAGACAGGCGGGACGGCTTCAAAGCGGCTGGCAACCATAGAGCACCCTTGACATCCATCATCTGATGGAGCGCACAAGGGGAGGACGGGCTTACCGGGAATTTCCGATAAAGATCTGCGCTAATTTTCAAATAGCGGTTTTATCGGAGATCGTCTGCACTACTCACTAAATGACTCAACTCCAGCTCAGGTCACCAGATATGCACACGGAGTAGATCCCTGTTCGCGTTGCAATGTCAGCAACTCGGTTACCCGCTTGCGAAAGCCGGTCTCATCAATGAGACGACTTGCGAGACGCAGGTCTTCTGTCGGCGAGATCTGCCGTCGGTACTTCTTCTCAATCGCAATAGCGACGCCGGGCGAAATGATCGCCGGCGGCGTTTTCTGGGTCACTCCGTTGAGTGCGAGTTGGCAGCATCCCATGATCTCGGCCCTGAGCAACAAAGCGTCCACCAGATAGAGACGCACATTGCGGACCTTGGCGACAGATATGATCCGACCGAGGAGATTCAGCGCCGAGCTCAGGGAACTACTCGCCGCGATGATGGATTCTTCTGTGTCGTCGTCGGGTGCCGGTCCGTGGAAAACGGCCCGGTGCCAGGCATATCGAGCTTCCTCAGATATGAGTCGGAGGCCCCTCAAGACGCTGGCATTTCCGGACAGCGCGGCCTGACGTGCGATCTGGAGCTGCTTACCCGCGGCACCCATCCAATCCGATCCGGCATTCTCGTATTGAAGGTCATTGAAGCGATACATGGCAGCGCGCTCGAGTGCCACAGCCATTGCGTCTTCGGAGTAGCGCTGTTGTTCTGCTCGATCCGTTTCCCGATGTAAGACTCTTCGCGCGAGCTCAACCATCGAGGCCATTGCGGCGGGTTCGAACTCGGTTCGATCGGTAACCAGAAGATTCGAGGTCGCGCGCTGCTGAGCGCCATCCGCGGGAAAGATGCGCTTCTGGCGTTGAAAGAGATGCCACGACAGCCGGACCATGTTCCGCGCTGATGGCCCCGCGAGATGCTCAGGCGGCATATGCAGAGCACTGACAATCTCTGTGAGATCTGCGCATTGCCGTTGCAGGCACCGGGGCATTCCCGAATCGCTTTCGGCCAGTTGCGTGTATCGATCCAAAGCCGGCCGCAGAGCACCGCGCGCAGCGGCAAAATCGGCCCTGCGGCCGGCAAACTTGTGAAACCAACGCAGTGAGTTTCGATATTTGCGTACAGCGGATGCGGGATCTGAAGGATTGCGAAGCGCGCGCGCATCGCTGAGCAGAGCTTCCGCAACTTCATCGGACCACTTCCTGGCTGCCTCTTCGCCCGTGGCGAGGCTCCCACGACGCAGGTTCCAATTGAGCGAGTTATAGCCGCATTGATACCTTGTCTCGGCATTCCGTGCGGCGTTGGCGAGATGCTCCGCGGCAGGATTTGCGGATAGAAAGACGGAATCGATATCCACTCGTATGGCAATACGCGCAAGCTCGGTAAACATCCATCGAGCCCATGAGTCACATATCTCCCGATCTGAGTGTCGGCACGCGCTCCATACTGCGGGCGACACGCGCTCGAAGACCTGTTGGAAGACTGAAAGGACGCCTGACGAGTCGCGTGGCATCGGTCCGCAGTGAATTTGAGCTACGGCAATTTTCATGCTCTCAATCAGCTGATTGAGGTTTCCTTCACCCGCCGGCGGCGGTTGCAGCCCGCCGTTGCGCAGCACGTCCAGGAAAGTCAGGCGCTCCGAACTGAATGGCGCGATGGGGGGCACGAGCATGGGCGTTGAGGTCAAAGTCGATGTCATCGGCGCCAGGAAGTGGCCGACATGCAGAGCCGCAAGCAACAATCGCAGCTCGACGGCATCTCCCGCATGGGTGCTCGGCAGACCCGCCTCATTGCAACCACGAATTTCCCGCTCGAAAAACCACAGTGCATAACAGAAGCGCTGCGCGGGGGTGGCTTTGCCCTGTTGGATCAAATTCTCAATGAGCCCATAGGCATCCTTCTCCACCTCGGGCAAACGCTCCAACAATCGGCTGGCGCGCAGCTCCTGCGGATCGAGACTGGCGAGCTCGTGTCGAAAGTATTGCATCGGCCTGCGGTATGTCGCAGTCCGGTCCATGGACTGTTGGGGCTGCTGCCGATGTCTCGCAAGCGCCAGACGGGCAATGGCCGCGTGATATACACGCACCTTGCGCAGACCGTCGGCAGCCCCCTCGGAAATCCGGATAATCAGATGCCTGAAAGTGTGGTGGGTATCGAAGTGCGCCTCGGTTTGATTGTGAGGTGTCTTGTAGCTCCCTCGTTGAATGAGAGGACCCAATCCTCCTTGTTCGACTTTGGTCACCAGGGCTGCAATGCCGCCCTGGAAATCAGCATCCCGCAGGAGCTGCCGCAAGGACGAGGAACGCAAGCCGTCTTCACTCAGACAAATGAGCAACAGCGCGAGCCTCAGGTCGGGGGACAATTCCTCCACGGCCAACTCGATCAGAGCCTTCAGGTCGCGCAGTCTCACGGCATCCACTGCTCTGCGCAGCGTCGCATCCGAAAGCAGCTCAGTCCTATTGTCAGGCGCAACCCGGCCGGAAAAGGCAAACAATGCCGCCAGTGTGACGGTAAACAGCGTCGGCAGGTTAGATTCATCGGAGAAATGGCGCCGGGCGAAGTGGATGTAAGCCGGCACCGCAGGCGCGGGTGCGAACGAATTGCGCCCGATCAGTTTCGCGCCATGCTCGGGGCGCAAAGAGGGAAGCTGTGCTTCCTTGAATTCGATTGAGCGTTCGGAGGCCCAACTCTTCAGGGGATGCGGCCTGTGTGAGTTGAGTGTGGCCGTTGTACCCACAAACAGGCGGGTCGATTCTCCGTGCGGCGACATCAGAACGTCGAAAATCAGAAACAACAACTCGTCGCGTACGACGGTCTCACCCTCAGTCTGCTCTTCGAATGCATCGAATCCGTTGATGACGATCACCAGCGGCCGGCTCAACAGCGTCTGTTGAATCTGCCCCAGCATCTCGCTCAACTGCGCCTTCTCCTTGCGGGCGGAGGCGGGCACGATGCCGAAAAACAGGTTCTGGATGATCTGCAGATAACTGGGATCGTCACGACCTGAGATGTACACCGTCAGCAGATTGTCGGCGAACACCTCCTTCAGCATGAGCGCGAAGGCGGTCTTCTTGCCATCGCCGGAGGACCCGTGCAGCAGAAACAGACCATGGCGCGAAGCCTGCGCGAAGGTCGTCAATTCCTCCTGAATGTTGTCCACGAGATCGAGCGACGGTCCGCCCACCATTCCGTCCATATCCGGCAATCCAAATGGCAGGTGCACTGATTGCGCGACTTCATCGTTGGCCGCGCAGGCACGCTCAATCTCCTCTACGTGGCGGAAGGTCTGCTTGAACAGGTCGGCAGGAAAACGCTCGCGACGGCGATTGGTCTCCATTACCGTGTTCATGCATTCGAGGAAGTGCCTGATCCGGATCTCGTTCAGATCGCCGATCCCCTTGCGCACGAAATTCTCGCTGAGCCCCCCGCTCTGCCAACTCAGCTCCAGCGGTGCATCGGCGATATCCATCACGGCTCGAACGATGATTCGGGGTCCTATCTTTATGCCACCACCGTCGATATGAATGAGATCGTTGCCTTGGGGAGGACGCTCGTTGCGGCTCGCTTCGGTCCAGAGCTCACGCGCGGTCTTGCGGCGTTTGCCGCGAGAATCCAGGCGGGTGGCCGCGGGTTTGGAGATTTCCGTATTCATGCGATGCGAGGAGTCTCTGACTATTGTCGGCGGAAAAAGGGTCTTTCCCTGGACGATCAGACGGCGGAAACACCGTAATCCGTTATTCCGCTAAAAGAATCGACGGTCGGGGGTTTTACGGATCCAGTCACCACTATGACACGCGAGCGCAGGCCGGGGAGCAGACAAGAGTCGGTTGACGCGCCGCAGGAATATGGTGCGGTGCATGTTTCCCCTTGGTCCCCTATGCACACACCCGTAATAGGTAGAACCTAGCCCGTGCCCGATCCGGTCCTGACATCCAATCACAGTTAGGGACATGGAGAATCGACTATGACAACGGTCAAGAAGGAAACGGGATGCAGGTTGATCGATTGTGGATCCGCAACCCGGCGGACGATGGGTCTGCCGTTCGGATTCTTCTTTGAGGGCGGGCCGCCGCCCTTCAATCTGAACTTCCACTCTTAAGGGCAAGCGGCACATGCCGTGGTCGCGAGGGGGCTCTTACCTCGCGACCACGGTTTTTTTGGCGCGAGATAGAGTCACGACAGTCACTCCGTCGCTACGTTCAATGATCGTGGCCTCGACGGCAAATTCCCTGTGCAAGGCGGCAAGGAAATCACTCAGTTGGTTGAATTTCATGCTGCCATCCAACTTCAGTCCGCGTAACTGCGTGTCTTTGACTATGAATTCATGGTTGGGCATGTAGCGTGGAAAATCCGCCAGCGCCTCATTGAGGGTCCGACCATTCAGGTCGATCCAACCCTCTGACCAAGCCAGGAGCTGCACGAGCTGATCTTCATCCAGGTCGGGATGCCGGCGCAGCACTCCAGTGGAATCAAAGACCTCGACTTGCTGCAGGCGATGGATTTCCGGGGCCGTCTGCCAGGGTATGCCGTCCGCAGCGGCCTCCCTGAATTTCGCACGTGCCTCAGCCCCGATCGGGGCAGCGACTTTCACTGAGCCGCCGGTCACCGTTATGAGTGTCGAATGTGCCTTCCTGAACACGTCGAACGACGTGGAAAGGTCGCGCGTGACTGATTCCCCGCCCAGTACCTGGAACGGCCGAGGGTCGGCGCTGTTTACCGTGAAGTGCGCTTCACCCCACACTTCGACGTTTCGGCTTTTATTGCTGAATGCACAGCGAATCCGGGTGTTGGTGTTGAGGTCAACTTTGGTTCCGTCGAGAAGACTTACTGTCCGGTGCTCGCCCACGCGGGTGGCATAGAAGCAGGTTTGCGTCAGACCGGCCAGATCCGCGCGATTCGTTGCCTCTTGCATCAGTGGGATTATCGCCGTCACAGCCAACAGGCAACCCACGTACAGAGTGAACTTTAAAATCGATGCAAATCTTCTGAGCGGGTCCAATGGCGACTCCTGCGGCTACGACACTTGTCCGTGGCACTCTTCGTGTGGTTGCGCGATCATTCCGAGCTTTTTCTCTTCCCCATTGGGCTAGACGAGCCAACCCGAAGAACCCGACAGCGGGTGCACCATCCCGATGCCGCAAAGCATGAAATCGAATGGTCGACTCTTCCTTTCGGACTCCGAACCAAGCTTCTGCGCTCAACACCTCAATGTCGCAAGGAGTACCGTATATCCGGCAGCGGATGGTGTAGCATTCTGACAATAGTCGAGACGCGCACAGCAGCATTCTCCGTTACGCGAGCCGGGCGCTATTTTTCGTCAACAGCAGGTCGTTTTCAGGCCGGCCGGCCGTGATCAAACATGTCAGATTTGAAAAAGGGGAAGGATTAAGTCCGGTACGACGCCGCAATGCAGGCCGATTCCACACAATTCGCGCATAACCGACCGGGTTGGTTGAACGCATGATCAACAACCCAGAAGATCGGGATTAGCGCGAAGGACCGGCGCAGGGAGCGTGTCATAAAGGGCGGGATCCAAATCGCTTGGGTTGCGATTTTGGTGTTGGCTATCGGGCTGTGGGGCGGTCCGGCCGTGGCGGCCGACGTGCGCAGTTTCGACATTCCGGCAGGCCCGGCTGATCGGGCCGTACGCCAGTTCGTACGGCAAGCGAAAATGTCCGTCATCTACGAGGCCGGACGGCTGAACCGATATCGGACTCGCGCGATCCGCGGCCAGTACGCGCCGGTTGAGGCACTCGGGATGTTGCTGTCCGGCAGCGGGCTCAGCTTCTCAATGACCACCCCCGATTTTGTTTCGGTCCATCCTGAGAAGAAGCCCGGGACGGGGCCGGCTGATGGCGAGCTGCCCATTGTTCAAATCTCCACGCATGCCGCGCCCACCGCCCCGGTCCTGCCGCGCAGTATCTCCAAAACAACGGTCACCGCCGAGGATTTGTCGCAACAAGGATTCACAACGCTCCCCGAATTTCTGCGCACGCTGACGCAAAGCCAGGGAGCCGGGGCCTCCGAGAGCACGAGCTTCCTGCGTGAGGCACCCACCAACATCGCGTTCGGGTCCGGGCTCAACCTGTATGGCATCGGGCAGCGATCAACACTCGTTCTGGTCAACGGTCGGCGACTGGCGCCGGGCGGCACGGCCGGCAGCTTCACCGACGTGCTCAACCTGCCCATTTCTGCTGTTGATCACATTGACCTGATAGGCGATGGAGCGTCGACGATTTATGGAGCCGACGCTGTCGGAGGCATCGTCAACTTTATTCTGCGGGACGGATACTCCAGGCCCTTGACGACGCTGTCCGTCGGAAACCTGACTCGCAATGGCCTCGCGGGGGACGATTTCAGCCAATCATACGCCCACACGAGTGAGGGATGGCGAGGCATCGCCGCACTCGAGTTCTACCATCGCGACGGACTGCCGGCTTACGACCGCAGCCAGGCCACCAACAACCTGACGCCCTGGGGTGGAACCAATTTCGACGTCCCGATGGGAAATCCGGGCAACGTTGTCGACAGCAGCGGTGCCTTCCGGGGCATTCCCAGCGGTCAAAATGGGACTGCGCTCACGGCCGAGGATCTTCTGGATGATCCGAATATGTACGATCGCCGCGCCAATACCTGGATGTTGCCGCGGCAGAACCGCCTGAGCCTCCTGGTCAGTGGATCCTTCGATGCCACCGAGCGTACAACCCTCTTCCTGGATTCCCTGCTGACACGGCGCTGGATAACCAGTTACAGCGCAGCGCAGACCGCTTTGCTGTCAGTTCCCAACTCCGGCGCTTTCAAGATCGATGGGCTCGCAAGTCCCGTCCTGGTTGCATACGGATTCGGCAAGGACCTCGGACCGGTCGCTGATCGCGGCTCCGTGGACAGTGGCCAACTGGCTCTGGGGCTCAAACATGAAATCAACAATCGGTGGAACTCGCGCCTCACCGCAGGCTACACCTTCGACAATCAATTCGAGACTGAAAGCAATCTGGTCGATTTCGGCAAGCTGGCCACGTTTCTAGGACTCGACTCCGCCGCCAGCGGCTTCGATCCGTTCGGCGATGGCTCGTACACCAGCCGGGACACGCTCGCTCAGATTCGAACTCAGGGCACTGTCGAGTACCGATCGGCCTTCGAGACGTTGAACGCTGAATTGACCGGCTCGTTGCCGATGCTGAGGGCGGGTGACGTGACCCTCACGGCCGGCGCTGACTTGCGCCGGCAGACATTCGCCTCGCACGTATCGCCGGGCTACGTCGCCGGCTTGGGGAGTGACGCAAACTTCCCGAAGCAGAATGAGCAGCGTCTTCTGTCGGCCGCGTATGTGCAGGCCGGTGTGCCCGTCTTATCGGGCGAATCGAACCTTGGCGGCGGGTACGAAATCAACCTGACAGGAGGACTTCGTTTTGAGCACTATTCACATGTCCGATCCGCCTACTTGCCGAGCTTTGGGTTCTCCTTCGGCCTGGACAACGGCCTGGCATTGACGGGCACCTGGTCCAGGATGTTCAGGCCGCCCAATCTCTCCGACCTCAACGAATCATTGAACTACGCAGCCGTGTATGCGCTTCGCGATACGAGCTCGCCTACGGGATACACCACAGCCCTGTTTCGGGGCGGTAACAACGCGGCTCTCAGCCCGGAGACAGCACATAGCTGGATGGTGGGCCTGAAATTCTCCCCGACGTACGACCCCGACCTCTCCATCGATCTCCAGTACTACAACATCGTGTCGTTCAACCAGGTGCAACAGCCGCCCGGGCTGTCGGGCAATCTGTTTTCCGAGCCGCAATACAGCTACCTGATTACGCGAGACGTTCAGCCGGCCACTCTGGCAAGCATCTGCTCACACATTCCCGTATTCGTCGGACCGCCGGATCAATGCCGGAGCACCGACATCAGTACCATTGTAGACCTGCGGCTTCGAAGTGCGGACACCGTCAGGACCGATGGGCTCGATCTGAGAAGTTTGTATGCACAGGATACCCGCATCGGAGTCCTGAAGCTCAGCCTGCAGGCCACCTACATCCTGCGCTTCAAGGAGGTACAGGCGCCTGGTGGGCCACTCATCAGCCTCCGCAATACGCCGCACTATCCAACGGCATTCAGGTTACGAAGTGTGCTCGGATGGGAGAGGGGCCGATTGTTCGCATCTCCCGCGATCAACTTCCAGGGTCGGTATTTCGACAACCTGAGCATGCCGCAACGGCCCATCCATTCATGGACAACTTGTGATCTGGTCATGGGATACCGATTGGGGCATCTGAGCAAGCTCATGAAGGGCGATACGACATTGTCGCTGCGAGGCTTCAACGTCTTCAACAAGCCGCCGCCATTCGTTAACAACAGCTTCGACAACGTCGGCTACGACCCGGAGAACGCTGATCTCCTGGGGCGGCGTCTCAGCTTGAAGGTCGAGTACGAATGGTAAGGCGACGGTGGGGCGTCGCCGATGGTGCAGCGCATGATCTTTCAGGCGATATTGCACTGCAGGATGGCCTTCCGCCCAATAGCAGCGACTGTCATGAATCTCGGATAATCTACCGCCTGGTGGCAATGCCTCGATTACGTTGGGAGCATGATCAACATGGAACGTAAATCACCCACGGATCAGCAACGGGGCAATAGCCTGAACCAGGAAGATCACGAGGCCTTGGAGCTGGCGCGAAAAGCGCAGAAGGCCTTGGACCCTGCCTCGATTCCCTTGGATCAATTGGCCAAAGATCCGTATCTGGGTGAAGAGCCTGTCGAGGAATATCTGCAGCGTCAGAGATAGAGAATGACGGCGGAATAGTTCAGGGCAATCATCGTGAATCAAGGGTGGGTATGTTTTGCGACGACAGGCCCAGCACCTTGTTCTCCACGATGACGCCCCGGAAAGGACTTTCGCACACCGGGCTGAGGAAGTGAGCAGACGATAGTCAGTTTTTTTGTTTCACGGCATCCGCCAGAATCGCTGCATTCCCTTGCCTGAAACGCTGATCACACCCCGAAGGTGTTTGATCATTTATAACATTATGGCAAAGACCTCAGCTCGATCGAGCGCGAAAGCCTGGTTCGAATAACGGAAATTTCGCCACTGGCAGGTCGGCGAGCGGCGAATACAGCGTTTCGAATGCGCCGCGCAGTGATCTGCGCCGAACGGACAACCGGGCTCCATTGAATGCGCTATGCAGACCTGACAATGCTGCAGCACAACAATAACCAACATTCAGGCGCGCCGGGCCTGCCAATTAACGGAAAATCTCGGGAATTCCGACTACATATTAGGTCCTAACATCAACCTACAATCGTCGGTATTTTTATATGGACTCGGCCAAGGTCGTCGATTTTCCCAACCGCAGGGGCGGGAACGAACCATCCAAGGGAATCAAACCGGACAGAATCCCTGAAGATAACAGGGCACTGAAGCTCATTGTAGGTTTTGGGGCGGTGGTTTGCGTCACAGGGGGCGTGTTTCTCCTGGCATTGCGCTCTCACAACTTCCAGGCGCCGCCGGAACACTCACAGACGGGCACCTTTTCGACCCAAAGGGGCAAGCACCGTTGTGAGAAGTTGCCGGACTCATCCGATGTATGCCTCAACACCGGCACTACGGTTCGCTACGTATTTACAGGGTCTGCGCGTCACCTGGAGGTCGTAACCGGCGAGGCCGCATTCAATGTCCGTCACGACGTCAGACCCTTCGAAGTCCTCAGCAATAACATGCTCATCCGCGACGTAAGTACGCAATTTGATGTCTACAGGCAGGGCGACTCAACTCTCCTCACAATCCTTGAAGGTAGCGTGAAGGTCCTCGCACGCAGCGGTAATCAGACGCGCTCGGAATCGAGCGACACGGAGCCTGAGTCGGTTTGGAAATCGGCGCCGGAATTCCATCGTCTGCAACAGGTCGAATTTGACGAGTCTTCAGGAACACTATACGTGCGCTCTCCGCTGACAGAGCAAGGACTTTCGCAGTTCATGGCGTGGCAGCGTGGCGAAGTGGACTTGACCAACAAGCCACTCTGGGAGGTCCTGCGGGAGCTCTCCAGGTATCAGCCTACCGACTCGACATTCGTGCTTCAAGACAAGGAAATGCGTCAAATGCGCCTCGGCGGACGTCTCGAGAGTACGCACATGGGAGATTTCCTGGTTTGGTTGGAGCGCGAGCACGGCATCCGACACGCGGTCACTGGCGGTTCCAACGGAAAGACAGTCATCACACTGTCACGACGGCGAGCTGGCAAGTCCAATTAAGAGCGGCGAAAGGCGCCTCCTCATGAGGCGTCTTTTAGTTGAAGAGGCGTTTGGCGCCATCGGATAGCAAACTGGCATCTCCTGCCACTGCTTCCAGCCTCTTCGCCTCCTATCCTGGCGCCCATGAACAAGACCATCCTCATCACAGGCACCTCCACAGGCCTAGGCCGCGCTACCGCGAAAATCTTCCAGTCCAAAGGCTGGAATGTCATCGCGACCATGCGCACTCCCTCCCATGAATCCGAGCTGACACAGCTCGAACGCACCCTCGTCACTCGTCTCGATGTCCAGGACATCCCGTCCATCAAGTCGGCTGTCGACGCCGGCCTCGCAAAGTTCGGCCGCATCGACGCGCTGGTTAACAACGCCGGCTACGGCGCCTATGGCCCGCTCGAAGCAACACCTCTCGACAAGATCCGTCGTCAGTTCGACGTAAACGTCCTCGGCCTCCTGGCAACAACACAGGCCCTCCTACCTCACTTCCGCGCAAACAGAAGCGGCACCATCATCAACATCTCGTCTATCGGCGGCCGCATGACTTTCCCGTTGGGCACGCTCTATCACGGTACGAAATTCGCCGTGGAGGGACTCTCTGAATCCCTGCACTACGAGCTGGCTCCGCTGGGAGTTCATGTGAAGGTAGTCGAGCCGGGTGGCATCAAGACGGACTTCGCTGGGCGATCGTTCGACTTCAGTAACGACCCCGCGCTGACTGAGTATCAGCCGCTTGTGCAGTCGGTGATCAACGTGCTCGGCCCGATGATGGCTAATGCTTCATCCGCCGAGCAGATCGCCGCTGTTGTCTACGACGCGGCAACGGACGGCACCGACCGACTCCGGTATGAGGCTGGCGCAGATGCGGTTCAAATGCTCGCGACCCGGCGTGCGGTCGACGACGCTACCTTCTTTGCCGGCATGAAAGCGCAAATTGGCGGGTAGCTCGAATGGAGGACTAGGCATCTCGGCTGGGATATGGTCCCCTTATTCATATGAAAATCATACTTTTCGGCGCGACCGGCATGGTGGGACGAGGCGTCCTGCGCCAATGCCTTCTCGACCCGGGTGTCGAGTCCGTCCTGTGTATCGGACGCAAACCCTCCGGCGTCACTCACCCTAAGCTGCGTGACCTCGTGTGGGCGGACATGTTCGATTTTACGGAGATTGCCGGTTCGTATGATGCATGCTTCTTCTGCCTCGGCGTGTCCTCTGTAGGCATGAGTGAGGCCAACTACACGCATCTCACATACGATCTCACGTTAGGCTGGGCACGTATGCTCGCTGCCCAGAATCCAGCAATGCGCTTCCTCTACGTCTCCGGCATGGGCACCGGCGGCAAGTCCATGTGGGCGCAGGTGAAAGGCCGCACCGAGAATGACCTTCTCGCCCTGCTCCCCGAGGCAATCATGATCCGTCTCGGCGCGCTGCGCCCGATGCATGGTGAAACGTCAAAGTCCTACGGCGGCGGTTTGCTGCTCGCAATACTCGCTCCCCTGTGGCCAATCCTCCAATGGCTCTTGCCCAACAGCGTTATCTCCACCGAGGAACTCGGCCGAGCAATGCTCCTCGCGGCCCGCAAAGGTAGTCGCAAACGCGTGCTGGAAAGCCGCGATCTGGTAGCCCTGGGGCGCCGCGGAGACGAAGCAGTTTTAGGGTAATGGCGAACGTTCAAAACCAAGGCTACGCGCTCGACACGACCTGGCGCACGGTACTCAAGGATCTCGGCGTTAAACCGGCAAATGTCCTCCGGCGTGCCGGCCTTCCGGACGACCTGTTGCAACAGCCGTCTGTGCGGCTACCCGCCGCAGACTACTACCGCCTTTGGGATAGCATCGAAGCAGAGAC
>Ga0070665_100001362_pt1 | contig 28837 bp, 19 predicted proteins | sample KBSS13metaG_FD_65862 | JGI IMG/M metagenome (GOLD analysis project Ga0070665, IMG submission 65862) | Switchgrass rhizosphere microbial communities from Kellogg Biological Station, Michigan, USA - KBS S1-3 metaG | ecosystem: Host-associated > Plants > Roots > Rhizosphere > Soil ... | reverse complement strand
GTAGATCGGTGGCCCCATCGTCCGTCGCAGCCACCGCCCCAACCATATCAGAGCAACAAACACAACGCAGTTAAAGCACGACGCACCTACGCGGAACCCGATCGAGACCTTTTCACCTCCGGGCAACTCCTCCACCAAAGGAATAACGATTCCCGGAATGTACACCAATACTGCGAACACGATGATGGCAGTGCCGACCCACCATGGTCGTCTCCCGATCGGAACCAACTTAGCCGCCCTGCCTTGAGGATCTCCAGCATCCGAACTATCGATGGAAGTTGCCGCAGAGTCGAGGCTTGTTGGCTGTGATTCATGTTCCATTGCCAATACCCCAGGTGGTTCGCATTCACGCCAGCAACTTCTTCACCACATTCCCGGCCACATCGGTCAAGCGGAAATCTCGTCCCTGGAACTTGTACGTCAGCCGCGTGTGGTCAAAGCCCAGCAGTTGCAGGACCGTGGCTTGCAGGTCGTGGACGTGGACTTTTTCGTCGGTGACGAAGTAGCCCAGTTCGTCGGTGGCGCCAATGGTTTGGCCGGGCTTCACTCCGCCGCCGGCCATCCAGACGCTGAAGCAGTGGGGATGGTGGTCGCGGCCGAGGAACGTCGAGCCGTTTCGTTTTTCGTTCATCGGCGTGCGGCCGAACTCGCCTCCCCAGATCACCAGCGTCTCGTCGAGCAGACCGCGCTGCTTGAGATCCTTGAGTAGTGCGGCGGCGGCCTGGTCGGTTTCTTTGCAGAGCCTCGGCAACTCGTGAACGATGTCGTTGTTGGCCGCGATGCCGTGCGTGTCCCAACCGCGATGAAAGAGTTGCACGAAGCGGACGCCGCGCTCGACCAGCCGGCGCGCCAGCAGGCAGTTGTTGGCGAACGAGACCTTGCCCGGCTCGGTGCCATACATCTCGTGCGTTTCGCGCGTCTCGCTCGACAAGTCCATCAGCTCGGGCGCGCTGGTTTGCATGCGGTAGGCGGTTTCGAACGCGGCGATTCGCGTGGCGATCTCGGGGTCGCCGGCTTCGGCCAGTTGTTGCTCGTTGATCGCCTTTAGCGCGTCGAGCGAGCGGCGCCGCTGGGCGTCGTCCATACCGGCGGGGTTCGAGAGGAACAGCACCGGGTCACCTTGCGAGCGGAATGGCACGCCCTGGTAGACGCTCGGCAGAAATCCGCTCGACCAGCACGAGACTCCGCCATCTGGCTGGCCGCCGCCAGAGATCATGACGACGAAGCCTGGCAGGTTTTGCGTTTCGCTCCCCAGTCCGTAGGTAAGCCACGAGCCCATGCTGGGGCGGCCGAATTGCGTGCTGCCCGTGTTGAGAAAAATCTGCGCCGGCGCGTGATTGAACGCGTCAGTGACCATCGAGCGGACGATTGCAATGTCATCCGCGCAAGTGGCCAGGCCCGGCAACAGCGCAGATAGCTCTGCGCCGCTGGCCCCGTAGCGAGCGAATTTGTGCGGGCTGCCGAGCAGCTTGGGCGTGCCCTTGATGAACGCAAAACGTTCTCCCTTGATGACTGAGTCTGGCACTGGCTGGTCATTCAGCTCAACGAGCTTGGGCTTGTTGTCGAACAAGTCCAACTGACTGGGGGCGCCGGCCATGAAGAGGTAAATGACGCGCTTCGCCTTCGGCGCGAAGTGCGGAACGCGCGCAGCCAGCGGATCGGCCGGATTGGGTACGGAGGAATTCTCAGCACTGAATGCGCGCGACGCGTCGGCGCCCAACAGCGACGCCAGCGCCGCGGCGCCCACTCCGGCGGCGCTATCGCGAAAGAAATGACGCCGCGTGATGCTGCGGAGAAACTGCTGAGTGTCTGTCAGATTTTCGTTCGGCATGGTGGCGCTATCTGCGGTTTGCCCGCTATTCCTTCGTCAATGTCGAGTCGAGGTTCAAGAGCACGTTCGCCACCACGGTCCAAGCGGCCCATTCTGAGACGTTTGTCTTGTCAGCGTTTACGGCCGCGTCTTTCGCGTCCGGCTTGCCAATCGCTAATTCTGCGGCCGCGTCCGGGTGATCTCGATAGTGCGCTAGTTCTTGTTGATAGAGCGCTACGAGATGTTCCAGCTCTGCGGCGCGCGGACCGCGGGCGAGGCAGAGCCGAAATCCGTGCGTGGCCCTGGCTGCAACGACGGCGCCGGCGTCATTCGGCCCACCAGCCGTGGCCGCCGCGGGCGCGGCGATCGTTTCGGTCAACATGCGTTTGGCCAGCGCGCGGGCAGCCTCGACAAACGCCGGGTCATTCAATGTGGCCAGCGCTTGAAGCGGCGTGTTGGTGCGCGAGCGGCGGACGACGCACGCCTCGCGGCTTGGCGCGTCGAAAGACATGAACGTGGGATAGGGCGAAGTGCGGCGCCAGAAGGTGTACAGCCCACGACGGTAGCGATCCTCGCCCGTGCTGGTCGTCCACTGCTCGCCGGAATATTGCTGCGTCCAAATCCCTTCGGGCTGTGGCGGAAAGACGCTTGGCCCGCCGATTTTTCGGCTCAGCAATCCGCTGGCTGCGAGGGCGATATCGCGCACCATCTCGGCCTCGACGCGCGCTCTCGGCCCGTGCGCGAGCAGCCGGTTGCGCGGATCGCGCTCGGTCAGCTCCGGCGTGCTGCGCGAAGATTGCCGATACGTGGCCGAGGTGACGATCAGCCGATGCAGCTTCTTCATGCTCCAGCCATCGCGAATCAGCTCGCTGGCCAGATAATCGAGCAACTCTGGGTGCGAAGGGCGTTCGCCTTGCGTGCCGAAATCTTCACTCGTCGCCACCAGCCCAATGCCGAAGAGCTGCTCCCACGCGCGATTGGCCGCGACGCGCGGCGTGAGTGGGTTTTGCTTGTCGACCAGCCAGCGGGCGAGCGTCAACCGGTTGGCAGGCTCCCCGGGAGACAGCGGCGGCAGCACGGCCGGAACGCCCGAGGTGACGCGCCGGCCTGGGCTAAGAAAATTGCCGCGAATCTGCACGTGCGTCTCGCGCGGCTTGTCGCGCTCGGTCATGACGAACGCCTTGGGAGGCGCGACGTCGGCCTTCTTGAGGGTCTCGATCTCGCTACGCGCGGCCGCAAGCGCCGGAGCGATTGTACGGTAATAGGCCGCCAGCTCCTGGCGCTGCGCTTCACTCCGCTCAGCCGCTGGTTTGGCCAGGGCGACGCGGACTGCTTCTGGAAACGACTGCACGCGAACAGGTTTCGCGGCCGTGGTGATCGAAACGCGGAAGCGGCCGACGTTGGCCTCGGGCCACTTTGAAGTGTGCAGCAGACGAACCGTGATTGTCGATCCACGCTCGTGCTGGAGGTTCTCTTTCAGCTCGAAGACGGCCACATGCGGCACACGGCGTTCGGGCAGCTCAGCATTAACGGCCCAGCCTTGGTCCGGTTTGTCGCCGAGTAGGTTCTCGACGCCGTAGTCTTTTTGCGAGTAGTCGGCCGTGGCGTTTTGCAGCACGAGCGGTTGCGACTTTTGCGGCTCGCCGAGTGGCGCGGCCGAGACTTCGACGCGGCTGAGGACCAGGCTGCCATCTGCGTGACGGCCGAGACTCGCCTGGGGCAGGCTGGCGTCTGGCAATAGCTCAAGGCGGATCGCCGTGATGTTTTTGGCGTCTGTGTTGGCGACGAAAGTGTACGTGTCATTCGCAGGATTCACGCCGCTGGCCAATACCGATCGATCGGCCTGGCGCGTGAGCGTGGCGCCGCCGGCTGATAACGCGCTGGTTGGGTCGAGCGTTTGCCAGGCTTGTTCGTTGACGGCCAACCGGGCTTCCCAGGCGGACTGCGCCGCTTCGAGGTCAGGTGTGTTGGCGGCTAATTGGGCTTCGAGCGCCGCGATTCTACGGCGCAACTCGGAGCGCGCCGCGGCTTGCTCCGGCGTGGGCGCTTCGATCTCCGGCTCGTCGACATTGTTGAAGAACGCGTAGAACTGGTAGTACTCTTTTTGCCGCAATGGGTCGTACTTGTGTGTGTGGCATTGCGCACAGGCCAAGGTTGTGCCGAGCCAGACCGTGGCCGTGGTGTTCACGCGATCGACGATCGTCGCCACGCGGGCTTCTTCCGGATCGACGCCCCCTTCGGTATTGATCATCGTGTTGCGATGGAAGCCGCTCGCCAATCGCTGCTCGAGCGTGGCCGCCGGGAGCATGTCGCCGGCAATTTGTTCGATCGTGAACTGATCGAACGGCATGTCGGCGTTGAGCGCGGCGATGACCCAATCTCGATAACGAAACATCACGCGTTTGGGGTCCTTTTCGAAACCGTGCGTGTCGGCGTACCGCGCCAGATCGAGCCAGGGCCGGGCCCATCGCTCGCCATAGTGGGGCGAAGCGAGCAAACGATCGACCACACGCTCATACGCATCGGGCGATTGATCCGCGACAAACGCGTCGACCTCGGCCAACGTTGGCGGCAAGCCAGTCAGATCGAGCGATAAGCGGCGCAGCAGCACCGCACGATCGGCCTCGGGCGAAGGTTGCAGATTCTCGGCTTCGAGTCTGGCCAGGATGAAATGGTCGATCGTAGTGCGCGGCCAGGCAGTATTCTTGACTGCTGGCGCCTCACGGCGAACAACCGGGCGGTAGGCCCAATGGTCGCTTCCTTTCGACGCCACGTCAGCACTTGCAGGCCAATCAACGCCCTGGTCGATCCACGCGCGCAGCAACGATATCTGCGCAGGCGTGAGTGGATCGCCGTCCGGGGGCATCTCGTAGCCTTCTTCGACGCCGGCCACGTAGCGAATCAGCCGGCTCTCCGCACTTTTTCCGGCGACGATTGCCGCGCCGCCGTCTCCGCCATCCAGGGCGTCGGCCCGGCGGTGGAGTTGCAGGCCCCCTTTGGCTTCGTCAGCCCCGTGGCAGGAGTAACATTTCGATTCCAGCAGTGGCTTGATGTCGCGGACGAAGTCGACCTTTACGTCGGCTACCGGCGGGAGCGGTTTGGGCTCAGCAGCCGGGACCGCAGTCGGCGCTATGCAGCACAGCAACGCGGTGGAAATCGCGATTCCACCGCGTCTGTAGGCGGAGAGTCGTCGCTGGGTGGGGCGAAGCATGCAGGGCTCCGTGGGTGTCGGGCGGGATCGCAAAAACACGGGCCGGTGAGGCCCCGCCGTGAAGCGTAACCTCGGCGGGATCTTGATATTAGATCATCGCCAACGGCGCGGATCAAGCGCGCGGCCCCCGCGCGAAAAGCTCTATTGCCACCGCTGTAACAGCAGTGAATCACTGAAAGCTGCCGGGAGCCTCATCATTTTCTCACACTCGATCGGTACAACTCGCTGCGTCGAGATCGGCCCCGAGTGGGTTGATCGGACAATTCCCTCCCTCGCGCCGCGCTGGGACGCTTGCCAGACCTCAGCCCCGAAAGGACACGACCATGTTGGTGCTTTCCAGAAAGCTGGGACAGTCGATTCAGATTGGCGACGAAGTGCGCGTGACGATTCTGCATCTCGCCGGAGGGCGCGTGCGACTAGGGATCGAAGCGCCGCTTGATGTGCCGGTCCATCGCTCGGAATTGCGCGACAAGATCGATCGCGAAGCGCGCTCTTGCGACGACGCGGCGCTGGCGGTCACGTAGCGCGCTGGCAAGCCGCAAACTGCTAGCACAAAACGCGGCAAACCTTGCGGGCTGCGCCGGTTATACCGGCCGCGCTTAGGGGTTTTTACGTCAACCGTGATTTCACAGCATTCTACTGCGCGCCAAACTATTGATCACTCGGCGATTGCTGTTAGATTCAAAGTTCACGCCATACGACTCGCATCTGAAGAGCCCTTCGCCGGGACAAAATCCACTATGTCGGACCTTCCTCTCAGCAAATCGTCAGACGACGTCGAGCAGTTGATGCGCAATGCACAACTGCGCGATGAGCTCGAACCGTTCCTGGACGATTCGATCAGCCAGTTGAATGTTGGCGAATTGCCAACGCGGCTCGAAAACGAATACCTGGCCAGCATGTTGGCCTGGGAACGCGCTCCGGTATTGCCGATTGGCGAGTGGTTTAATCCCAAGTTGTCGCTGCCACGTCCGGATGCGTTAACGGACGAGGACCTGCACGACCTGCTGTGGGACACGATTCAGAAGTTGTACGACAAGCGGATCGTGCTCGACTTCACGGATCATCTTTCGGATCGTCAACTCTATTGCGTGATCTATCGCGACATCCTGCCGTCGCCAGAGAAGAAGATTGACAGTTCCGAGAACTATCTGCACTGGGACTGCGCCGACGCCGGCGGAGACCCGGACATCTGGCTGCGTTATTACGCCAGTGAAGAGGAGCGCGCCGGTTGGAGCGAGAACGCCGACGAACCGCTCCCGCCCGCCACGCCGCTCCCTTATCCGCGCCGCTTGCCGCGGCGGCCGCTGTAGGGTTTTTTGAATGGAACCCGGGGTTGCGCCGGCGAAGCGCTGGCTCTCACCCCAGGCTATTCACTGTCGTCCCTGCGGGTCTATCAGCGCTTCGCGGCGGCGTCGTCGAAGAATTTGAAGACGTCGCCTAGTGCTTCCTGCACGATCAGCAGATGTTCGACGTCTGGATACTCGCGAAAGACGACCTGCTCGACGCCGACGTCTTGCAACTTTTTGACGAACTGCTTGGCGCCTGGCAGCGCGAAATCTCGACTGCCGGCGGCAACGAAGTAGGGCAGCTTTTTCAGCTCGTCATTGGCCTTGGCTGTGCCTCCGCCGCCGAGCGCGGCCACAGCCGCGTAAAGCTCTGGCTTGGCGACCGCCGCCGCCGAAGTCTGCATCGCCCCCATCGAATGGCCGACGACAAACACCTTTCGGGGGTCGACCGGATAGCGGGCATTCACGGCCGCCACGATCTCATCGACCGGCAGCAGGCCGAATCCTTCGGTACGGGGCGAAACCACCATCCACCCACGGCGCTGGCATTCATCGACCACGGCGCCTTGGCCGTAGCCGTCGAAGAACAGATTCTCGCTCCCTTTGGCGCCGTGTAGCGCTACCACGAGCGGCAGCGGTTTTTCGTCGTCGTCGCGCGGCGGAACGAACAATCGCGCCGGAATCACGCCGTGCGCGGTGGGCAGTCGCAACCAGAACTGGCCTGCCTTGGGCCCGCCGTAGAACTCCTTGCCTTCCTTCGCGGCGGTCGACGCCGCTTCGGCCTCGGCAAGCAGCCGCGCCACGGGGAAGTCTGTCTCTTGCACATCGCCTGCGGACAGCCCGGTGATCAGAGTCGATGTTGCGCGGGCCGTCTGTTTGTCGATACTCTGTTTGTCTTTTTCAAAACCATCGGTCGCTTGCGCCAGCGCCGCGGCGCGAGCTTGCAAGTCTTTGACCAGCGAGAACGCGCACTCCCCTTCAGCCAGTTGCATGTCGCCACTCATGATCGCGTAGCGCAGGCGAAAGTCTCCTTCACCCAGCCCGGCGAGTGGCAACGTGACCGCTTGCGGAAGCTTGTCGATCGCCACGCTCGTGGTGCGCGGATCATCAACGCGGAGCACCGTGAGCATCAACGTGGCGCCTGCCGGCATGGTGGCCGTGACGGGATAAAACGAGCGCAGCTCCAGGCTCAACTTCTCATCGGCCGCGTCGACCACGCGATGGGCGGGAACCAGCATCAACGATTCCGCCCAGCGGACCGGCGCCGGTAGCTCATCGGCCATTCGCAAGGCGAAGCGCGCGGCGTCGAGCGATTGCGCGGCTTCCAGTTCTTTACCGCGGAGGAATTGCGCTACGCACAGCTCGAGCGGCGTGAGCGCCCGACGGCGCGCGTCAGCGTCGGACGTGTTCGCCCAAGCGACTTCGAACAAACGCAGGCGGCGGCCGGTCTCGTAACGATTGACCTGCGCGTGGACCGCGCTGGCCGATAGGGCCGTCGAGATCAGCGCGACGACGAGCGCGAATAACATCGCGCGTGGGCCGTTCATGGCGGTTTCCTCATGCCCCGTGCGAGAAGTGCGATCGGAAGTGGGCGAAAGACTTGCTTCCGCTATGTACCACTGGTACCCGGCCCCGAGTGCTCGTGCAAGGGCCGTGCGGCCGGGGGACCGCTAGAAGTGTAGCTTCCACCTGTTGGGTACGCACACTGGCCGTAGGGTACGCACTCCGTGCGTACCATTTAACAGCCCGAAACAGCAGCAATTTTGGTACGCACGGGGTGCGTACCCTACAAAACGGTCTCGCTACGGTTTACGGGCGGTTTCGGCCGTCAGGTCGCCTGGATGGTAGGTGCGCCGCGCGTCGGCCCGGATTTCGTCCCACTCGAACAGGGCCGGCTTGGTTTTGCATTCGGAGAGGAGCTTGGCCTGGTCCAAGAAGTGAGGCGACTTTGGATCGCCGCTCGACCCGAATTGCAGCAGCGAGCCCCCGGTCACTTTGTCGCCGAACTCGAACACGCCCAGATACGTGAGGCCGATCACGCCGTAGTGCTTGATCGTCGAGCGGACGAGCGGGATCCGAATTGTCGGGGTGTAGTAGCCGGTGAAAACGATGCCCATCGGCCCATGCGACCCAACGCAAGGAAGACTTGGCTTGTCGTCGTCGAATGGAATGTCGAACAACTCGGCCACATTCGGTGGGCGTTGAATCCGATAGATGTCGCCATACGCCACTTGCCATTTGCCGTACGTCGATTGCAACTTCGACGCGGCCCGCTCCAGAGCCTGGAATTGCAAGGGAATATTGTCACGGAACTCAGGCTTAATGATCTCGCCTGGGTAGTTGCCGCCGTACATCTCTTCGTACCACTCGACGCACAGCGGCGCCTGAGTCGACGTCTGGCTGACGCGATAGTTCCAATTCAGCAGATGCTCGATGTACGGGCCGATCCGTTTGGCCAGGACCGGATCGCTCGCTTGCAGTTCTTTGTAAGCGCGCTCGTACTTGGGCAGCTCGGTCTGTGCCCAATAGAGCGTGGTGTCAAAGGCCGCGCTCTCCAGATCCGCGAGGGTTTCTTTGTGCATGTCGCGGAGCAACTGGCGCGAGATCTTGGCGCGGCGTTTGTCATCGTTGGCGTCTTCGGCCATGTACTTCGGATAATTCGCCGCGAGAACGTTGCCTTCGTCCGTCACCGTGAACGGGCTCGAATTGCAGTTCTGCAAAAAGCCGCTCTTCGGGTTTAAGACTTGCGGCAACTCATCGACCGTGTGATAGCCTTGCCATTCGGTGCGCGGGTCGCTGCCATCGACCGGTTTGCTCCAATCGAATTGCGGATCGCGCTTGGGGATGGTGCCGTTGTAGAGATAGAAGATGTCGCCGTGGCGATCCGCGTAGATCGCGTTCATGATCGGGAAGTTGAGCATTCCCATCGCGGCCTTGAATTCGCCGACGTTCTTCACGCGCATCAGCTTGGCGTTTTGCCTGAGCATCAGCGCATCGTAGTGCTTCGCCAGCTGGGCGGAGATCAGCTTGTCGCCTTCCTTGGCGACAATTGGCCCATGATGCGTTTTGCGAAACGTGAACGACTTTTCTTTCAAGTCCTTGCCCTGGCGAACCATGATCGAATCTTTCCACTCGGTCGCCTGGCGATAGCCGCCATCGTAGCGGTAGTTGAGCGGATTCTTCGGGTCGTCGAACGTTTCCGACCAGACGTCGGCCACGTCGGGCTCGTTGACGGTAAAGCTCCAACCCACGTCTTCGTTGTGGCCAATTGTTGGCAGGGGGCTGCCAAAGAATGTGGAGCCGCTGAAGTTCCAGCCTTCGCCACTGCGCAGATGGGCCTCGTACATCTGGCCGAAGCCAAACCACGGCTGATGCGGATTGGCCATCAACATGGCGTGTCCGTTCTTATTGCGCGAGGGCGCAATGGCCCAGGCGTTCGAACCAATGGCCGCCTGAATCGATGGCGCCGTCCGCGGCATGAAGTTGCTGGTCAGCCGTGTAGCGAAAGCACATTTCGATCTGCAAATGCCGGCCGAACGCCAGCACGTACCACGGCTCGAAGCGCGTGAGTAGCCGAGGCTTCACCTCGGGGTGCGTGGCGAGATAGTAGTTCAGCCCGGCGGTGAAGGCCTCGCAAAGCCGCTGCATGTCGGGCTCGAGCTGCGGATAGTCTCGCTTGGCGGTCGAGACGACCTCGAAGGCGCGATTGAGCAAATCGGAATTAAGCCCCTTCACGCCCATGATTTCGCTGTAACGTCCCAGCGCCAGGATGTACGTGTCTTCGATCTGCCAGAAGAAGTCTTCGGCCTGGGCGTATGCAAAGCCAAACACCACGGCGGCGTCATCTTTGCCGTCGATATGCGGCGTGCCGTAGCTATCGCGATAGATCGTCACATTGCGCGCCAGCTCGGCGTCGCTGGGGATTGATTGCTCGGCGATTGCCGTCTTTGGCGCTACGGCGATCAGGGCGCCAAGAGTCAGCGCCAGGCCCAGGCCGGCGGCGCTCAACCGCTGTGAGAACAGAGACTTCATGACCTGCCATCCTTGAAAATTGGCGCCACGTCGGTCGATGGAGACGGTCGTTCTTCACGACCAAGCGCGGCGCAGTTACTTGCCCGTTAGGTTGAGTTTGATCTCGATGCGATTTCTATCAGCGGCGTCAACTAGGACGCTCGTGCGCACCCTATCAGCTAGCAGTCAGGCGTGCCAGCCTTCTGGCAGTCGTAAGCCGCGGCTCCGTGGCGGTTTGCGACGTCAAACCGGGTGACTTGCGCGGTTAAGCTGAGATTGTCACCTCCGGGGGGATCATTTATACTTTGGAGTCGCCGCTACGCCCCTCGCTCTCCCCGCGGACGTGTTTGCCAGACAAGCTCGTCGAGCCCGGCTTCGAGCCCCTCGGTAAGTGTTGTCCGGCAGAGCGCGTTTTGTCTCGGCCCCTTCCGTTTGGCGCCCCCCGGTTTGGCTCACCCCGATGCCGCAGCAACATCAGTTTATTCCTCTCGCAGATGCCCGGCTACCCTTGTTCGTTGGCGTCGATCTGGGTGGAACCAATGTCAAAGTCGGCGTCGTCGATGACCTCGGCCGATCGATCTCATGGCTCAGCCTGGCGACCGAGCCAGATCGAGGTCCGGACGACGGCGTGCGACGCATGGGCCACGCCGTGCTGAAGGCGATCGAGCAGGCCGGCGCCAAGATCGGACAAGTCGCCCGCGTCGGACTCGGTTCGCCCGGCACAATGGACATTCCGGCTGGCATGCTGCTCGAGCCGCCAAACTTGCAAGGCTGGTTCAACTACCCGGTGCGCGACCGGCTGGCCGAGGCGTGCGGACTGCCGGTCACCTTTGATAACGACGCGAACGCGGCAGCGTATGGCGAGTTTTGGATCGGATCAGGCCGCGACCTGCAAAGCATGGTCATGTTTACGCTGGGGACCGGAACGGGCTGCGGAATCGTCATGGACGAGCTGGTGTTGCAAGGGCAGCACAGCCACGGCGCCGAGTGCGGGCACATCATCATCGATCATCATGACGACGCGCCGCTTTGCTCGTGCGGACAGCCAGGGCATCTGGAGTCTTACTGCAGCGCGAAGGCGGTCGTCCGTCGCACGCAGGCGGCGCTCGACGCCGGACACGAAACCAGCATGGCCGCCAAGGTCGCGGCCGGGCAACCGATCACTCCTCTGCTCGTGGCGGGCGAGGCCGAGGCTGGCGACAAAGTAGCGCTGACGATCGTCCTGGATACGGCCCGCTACCTGGGAGTCGGCATTGTCAACTTGATGCACACCATCGACCCCAATGGCGTGGTGATCGGCGGCGCCATGACCTTCGGAGGGCATGACAGCCCACTGGGGCGACGCTTTTTGGAAGTCGTCCGCGAAGAGGTCCACCGCAGGGCCTTCCCCGTGTTGGCCGAACGCACGATGATCGATTTTGCCCGCCTCGGCGGCGACGCTGGCTACATTGGGGCCGCCGGCGTAGCGAGGCTAGAGCACAATAAACTGCAAAGAAAACAACAATCGCCACCGTTCTCGGCTTCGACCGAGGGCGGTTGAGTAGAATAACGATGTCGCGCAGCGGTGGCCGGAACGGGCAGACGCTTGGCTCTTTCGCCAATTCGACGCGACCAACTCTTAACGAGGATTTACGACGTTGGCTGGAATCGACTGCAATCACATCCGCAACTTCTCGATCATTGCGCATATCGACCACGGTAAAAGCACGTTGGCTGATCGGCTGCTGGAAGTCACCGGCACGATCACCAAGCGCGAGATGCGCGAGCAAACGCTCGACGACATGGAGCTGGAGCGGCAGCGCGGCATTACGATCAAGGCCCGCGCCGTCGCCATGCGCTATGAGCACAATGGCGAAGAGTACGAGTTGAACCTCATCGACACGCCGGGGCACGTCGACTTTCAATACGAGGTCTCGCGGAGCCTGGCCTGCTGCGAAGGGGCCCTGCTGTTGGTCGACGCCTGCCAGGGAGTGGAAGCGCAGACCGTGGCCAACGCCCTCTCGGCCATGGCCGGCAACCTGACAATTGTGCCGGTGCTGAATAAGATCGACCTGAATCATGCCCGCCCCGAAGAAGTGATGCAGGAAATGGAGACGGTCCTGGCGATCGACCCGGCCGATGTCCTGCCTGCCAGCGGTAAAACCGGCAAGGGCGTGCCGGAGCTGCTCGAAGCAATCGTCAAACGCATCCCGCCACCGACCGGTAACCCAGACGCGCCGCTCCAGGCGATGGTGTTCGATTCGCACTACGACGAATTCCGCGGAGCGATCACTTACGTCCGCTTGATGAATGGCACCGTCAAAAAAGGCCAGAAGATCCGCTTCATCAAAGGGGGCTACGTCCACGAGGTATTGGAGATCGGTCAGTTCGCTCCGCATCGCCGCGCATGCCCCGAGCTGAAAGCTGGCCAGGTTGGTTACCTGATCTGCAACATTAAGTCGCTCAATCAGGTCCACATTGGCGATACGATTACCACGGCAGGCGAACCGGCGGGCGTTGCACTGCCGGGCTACCAAGAGCCAAAACGAATGGTCTTCTGCGGCTTGTATCCATCGGATGGTCAAGACTTCGAAGAGCTGCGCGAAGCGCTCACCAAGCTGAGCATCAACGATCCCAGCTTCGAGTTCGAGCCCGAGACAAGCGACGCGCTGGGCTTCGGGTTCCGCTGCGGCTTCCTGGGCCTGCTACACATGGAGATTGTGCAGCAGCGGCTCGAAGGCGAAAGCGACATGGACCTGGTCCAGACCGCGCCCAACGTCACGTATGAGATTCTGACCAAAAACGGCGAGACGCTGCGAATTTATAATCCGCAGAAAGTGCCCGAGGCCGGCGATATCCAAGAATTTCGCCAGCCCATCGTCCGCGTCAGCTTCGTGTTGCCGACCGAAGTTATTGGGCCAGTGATGCAATTGTGCAATGATCGCCGCGGCGTTTATGTGCGGACCGAGTATCTCTCGCCGCAGCGCGCGATGCTGGTCTACGATCTGCCGCTGGCCGAAGTGATCTACGACATGCACGATAGGCTCAAGAGCTGCACCCGCGGCTACGGCACGATGGATTACGAGCTGTTGGGCTATTACGAGGCTGACCTGGTAAAGCTCGACATCCTGGTCGCCGGCAATCGCGTCGACGCCCTTTCCATCATCTGTGATCGCAAGGACGCCGACCGCCGCGGCCGGGCGATTGTCAAAAAGCTCCGCAGCGAGATCGATCGGCACATGTTCGAAGTGGCGATTCAAGCTGCGATCGGCAGCCGGATCATCGCCCGCGAAACGATCTCGGCGATGCGCAAGAACGTCACGGCCAAATGCTACGGCGGCGACATCACCCGCAAACGCAAACTGTGGGCAAAGCAAAAAGAAGGCAAGAAGCGGATGAAATCCGTCGGCAGCGTCGACATTCCGCAGAAAGCGTTCCTGGCGGTGCTCGACACCGGCGCGGATACGTAGAGCTGCGAACTGTAGCGCGTGTCCGTACCTTTTTCCTCGTTGTGTCGTCGGCGCCGTTGTGGTTTTTCCTTGTTTGGAATTACCACAAAGACACTACGGCACGACGACAAAGGCCTCGTAGGGTACGCGCCCCGTGCGTACCAGAGCCGCGTTGTGCATCAATTCAAGTTTGTCATCACGGGGCCCGTGATGACTACTTTGCAACGGCCGCGTTTTCCTTCTTGAATTCCGCTCGCAGGATCGGGCCGATCTTTTCGTTCCAGATCGCGTACCCTTTGTCGTTCATGTGCAGGCCGTCTGCCAGCAAGAGCGCTGGGATTGGCCCGCCGTCCTCGGCCGTCATCTTGGTGCGCGTGTCGACAAAGCCAAGCAGCGGATTGGTCTTGGTGTAGGCTTCGATCAAGCCGTTCGATTCGCGAAACTTGTCGTCGATCTTTTGACGCGCGACGGTCGGGAAGAGCGAGACGTAATAGATCTTGGTCTTTGGCAGCTTGGCGTGGATCTTCGCCGTTAGTGCCTTGAAGTCGTCAAATACTTGTTGCGGAGTTTTACCGGCCGCGATGTCATTACCGCCGGCGAAGACGACCACGACGCGCGGCTCGTAAGGCGTGACAATTCGATCGGCAAACCGCACTGAGTCGGCCATCTGCGAGCCACCGAAACCGCGGTTGATCACGGGCAGATCCGGGAATGCCGCCTTCGTCTTCCACATTCGAATCGACGAACTACCGACGAACACAATCCCATCGTGCGGGGGCGGCGTTTCCTTATCGGCCGCTTCGAACGTGGCGATTGCCTTCTCCCACTTGTCTTCCGCAGGAGCAGCCACGAAGGCCACGGTTGCAATCATCAGAGTCAGCAGTGTCGTCATCGTGGAATCTCCGGTAGGCGTAGTGTGTGCCTATGATAGCCGCGCCAGGTAGGTCACGCACTCCGTGCGTGACAATTTCGTTGAGATCGCCGTGTGTCACGCACGGAGTGCGTGACCTACATCTACTACCTATAACAAATAAGGCCAGATCGCGTCGCTGACCATCAGCCCTTCGCGAGTGAGCTTCACCAACTGTCCATCGTCGGACAATAATCCACGCGCGACGAAGTCCGTGAGCGACTTCCCACCGAGCGTGTCGAGCGAATAACCAGTTCTCGCGAGAAACGCTGCTCGTTTGACTCCTTCCAAGCGGCGCAGGCCGAGCACGAGCAACTCTCGGGCGCGCCCTTCGGCTGAGAGGGCCTCTGAATCCGCGACGGGCGACTCTCCAGCCAGCACGCGGCGCAACCACGTCGTGGTGCTGCGATGATTCATCTCGCGGCGGCCGTCGATGTAGCGCGCGGCCCCCGGCCCGGCGGCAAAATATTCGTCGCCGGCCCAATAGACTTCGTTGTGGCGGCAGCGGCGCGCCGGTTGGGCGAAGTTCGACACCTCGTAATGCTCGAACCCAGCAGCCGACAGCGCGTCGATCGCCTCGATGTACATCGCCCGCTCCAGCTCTTCGTCCAAACGCGCTAATTCACCCCGCGTCAGCCGGCCCCAAAATGTTGTCCCGCGCTCGAATGTCAGGCCGTAGGTTGAAACATGATCAGGCTTCAGTTGCAGTGCGGTGGCCAGATCGCGCCGCCAGTTGTCGAGCGTTTCGCCCGGCGCCCCAAAGATCAAATCAAGCGAGACGAGCATTCCGGCATTGCGGGCGAGCTCGACGCTGCGCGCGACGTCGGCCGGTCCGTGGTCGCGTTCGAGGAGCCGAAGTTTCTGCTCGTCGAACGATTGCCCGCCCAGGCTCACTCGCGTCACCCCGCGCGCGGCCAGCAACTGCGTCTTTTCGGGCGTCAGATCGGCCGGATTGCCTTCGATCGTAAACTCGTGCCCCGGCGCAAACGTGAACCAGCGATGGATCGTATCGAGCAATTGCGAAAGTTGCGGCGGCGATAAGTGAGTAGGCGTGCCGCCGCCGAGAAAGAGCGTGTCGATCTCGCGCGGTTGTTCCAGGGCGCTCAGCTCACGATCGATCGCCGTCAGGTAATCGTCAATCAGATCATCTCGCCCGGCCACGACCGTAAAATTGCAATAGCCGCAATGATGTCGGCAAAACGGCACGTGAATGTAGGCGGCGCGGGGCATAAGGTAGCGAGCGTGTGAGACAATCGATCCGGCGGGAAGCAAGGCAACGATTTGCAAATGCGCGCCGCGCCTGGACCGCGGTTCAGATCAGGGCCGCTCGGCGGCCAGCTTTTGCGCCTCGGCGAGTGTCAGCGATCGATTGTACAGCCGCAGGCCACGGATCGATCCGCGGAAATAATCAGTCGATCCGAACCCAATCTTCAACGGCTGGCCGCACGAGAGATCGTAGTCTGCCGCCACGAACGGCGCACTCGCGGCGACCGCCTCGCCATCGACGTACAGCCGCAATCGATCCGCCTCGCGCACCGCCAACACATGATGCAGGCCGGCCGCCATTGCATGATCGCGCGTCGCGCTGCGTCCGGCGCGGATCGAATAGACATGCCCCGAGGGGAGCGTGCCGCTGTAGAGCTCTCCGTCGAAAACCGTCATGGCGAACACGCGGCGATATTGCACGTCGGGCGTGCGATCAAGCTGCACCAGCCGCGTCCATTCGTCTTTCTGTTCGTAGCGAAACAGCGCCGCCAATGGCAGCGTGCCACCGTAAAGCTTGCCATTGTATGAGGCCAGTGGCATGACCTCTTTCTCTTCGCCCAGGCGGCCGACGTTCGTCCAGCGGTCGTCCCCTTCGAGCCGAAAGACGTCACCGTTTGGCCACGCGCCAACGTGCAATTGCCCGCCGTAGACGCCAAATCCGTAGGTCTGCGTGACGCCCGGCAACTGGCCGACAATCTTCCAGCCTTCGTCGGGCCGGTAGCAATAGACTTCGCCTTTGTCGTACGCGCCGCCATAGAGCGCGCCTTGATACACCGTCAGCGCCTCCACGCGCCGCCCCTCGGGCGTGCCGAGTGACGTCCACTCGTCATTGTCTTCGTAGCGATAAACGCCGGGCGAGTAGATGCTGCTGGCGTGCAGCTTTCCGTTGTAGGTTGTGAGGCCGCCGATCGCTTCACTGGCGCCAAGCTTGCCACAATCCGTAAACCGGCCTGGCTCCTCGAAGCGATAGACGTGTCCGCCGTGGACCGGGTTGGGCGATTCAGGTAGCGCTGAGCCCCGCAGCCGATACTTGCCGGTAGCCGCGTACAGCCGACCGCGATGGACCGCCAGGGCCGTGACGCCATTCGCGCGATCGGGGCTACCACAATCTTTCCAGTGCTGCTCCCCTTCGTAACGATAAAGGTGGCCTGCCTGCTTTTCGCCTGGCTCGCAAGTCGCGGCATACAGCTGGCCCTGGTAGACGATCAGTCCAAAAATGTAAACGGCTTCGCCCGGCCGGCCATGATCGGTCGGCGCGTCATCGAGTCGGCCGTTATCGACGCCGAACTCGATCTGGCGTGGATTCGACTGTCCGCTGGTCGTAGCGTCTCGTCGGGCGATCGAAACGTGAAAGCCTCGGCGACGGGCGGCGTCGTACATGCTCAGCAGATCTCCACCGCGATCAGCAGCGTCGGCCGGGATATCAATCCAGATCGACGCACTGAAGGGCTTCGCGCCGAATTGCAGCGATTCACTGGACGCGATCTCCAGGAATTGATCGCGCCCATTTAACTGGGCGCCGGGCTTGTCCTTGAATACGACGTCTCCGTGCGCGCTGGCGTGGTTGGCGCCGACCGAATCACGGGCGTCACCGGCGAATTTCCATTCGCCGATCAAGTCCGCGGTCTGCGCACACGCAGGAGCCGTCAGCAGTGCGATGAGTAGAACCGATAGCGTGGGGCCGCAGTGCAGAATGTTCATGGCCGACATTCTAATGGCGCTCGCGGGACGCCGGTAGCATGCCGAACCTCAGACTGGCCCCAGCGGAAAGACCTCGACGCGGGCCAGCTTGCTGTAAACCACGTGACATGGCGGCCGATCGAGCGGAACACCGCAAGCCGCGGTGAGGGTTTGCTCGCAGCCCAACAGCTCGACTTCGCGCAGCCGGTACGGAAAATGATGCACGCTCGCCTTCCGCAACGGGCTGTCTCCCAGCTGCGAATAAAGGATGTAGCGTTCCATCAGAAAGTGCTCGAGTGTGCCAGGGATGGCGGCGCCGGCTGGCCGCGAGCGGCCGACTTCGTTTTCGCCCAGCAGCCCGCCGATTCGCGCTGTGATATCGGCCATATACTCCGGGCGGTCGCGGCGTGTTGCCCGGTAGCGCATCACGGCGCCAGTCCGCTCGACCTGCATGCGAGCCCGATAGTAATTCAGCTTCCACAGCCAGCGGGCGCCCTGGACGGCTAGCGCGCTATTGGCGTCGAGCGAAAAGAACCACACGCCGGGATCGCGCCCGCGGTAATGGACGTAAGTGCGGACATTGATTTCATTGAATGTCGATATTCCCGGCAGCGGCGGCGACCACCAGGGACGCAAACCGGAGATGCGAAACGGCACCACTCCCATCCAGGCGCTGCCGTCGAACGTATCGAGCGTGAGCCCGGCCGGAAGCAGATCTGCAACCAGCGCCGGCTCAACGCGCCAATGCGCAAACAGCAAATTGTGCCAGCGATGATACCCGGCCACGCCACCGGCCGGACGCCGCGCAGGCGCCATGCGATCGATTGCGGTTTCGAGCGTGGACATCACAGTCAGCCCCGGCGTGGTCATATTGAAGAAATGTATCGTTCCACACAGCTAACCGAAAAGCGAGCCGTGGATTAACGCCCTTCTGTTAGCCGGGCGCTGCGAGCCCGGGTTGGTCGTGGGATCTATTGTGACCACGAACACCTCACTTCGCTGTCCACACTAACCCGAAGCGCCAGCGAGGGTTCTTCGTCTTCTCGATGCGACAACTACGGAAGAACCCTCGCTGGCGCTTCGGGCTGGTGGAAACAATTAGCCGCGGCTTGCGCCGCGCGGCTCACGTTCAGACGCTATGGCCGGCACGGGTAACCGATTGCCGGCCGAGCGGGCGCGGCGGGCGCCGACTCGCACTTCGCGCCTCAGAGATTTCATAAACGGATCGAAATCGACCTGCATCGTGTGGCGCTTCGAGCGAACGTAACGCCGGAACATTCGCTCGCGCTCGGCGTCGATCACCGCCAGCATCTCGGCCTCGCTCGGCAGCACGCAATTGCCACTCAGATACGCAGCCGCCAGTTTGGCTTGCTGCTCGGCGATCGGAAAGATCGCCCCCAGCGGCTGCAACAGGCCGATGAAGATCAGGTTATTGATTCCCGGCTTAAACATCCGCAGATAGAGCGGCAGGTCGTTGTCTGGCGCCGCCAGAAAGTGCTCGTCGAAGAACGGAAACTTCACCTGGTAGCCGGTGCAATAGATCACGGCGTCGACCGCTTCGCTGCTGCCGTCGACAAACCGCACGCGGTCGCCATCGAGCGCAGCGATGTTTGGCTTCGGGCGAATCTCGCCATGCGCGATGCGATCGAGAATTCCGGACGAGACGCTGGGGTGGGCTTCGAGCAGTTTGTGGTCCGGCTTCGGCAGGCCGTAATCCTCCATCCGTCCAACCTGCAGCCACAGCATCTTCGAAAGGACCATCCGCGAGATCCACCACGGCAGCGCGGGGATCGCCCATTGGTCGGCCGCCCGACCCAACAGGTACTTGGGCACGATGTGGGCGCCGCGGCGAGCGGCCAGATAAACCTGGTTGGCGGTGTAGCTGCACTCGACGGCGATATCCATCGCGCTATTGCCCATGCCCAGCACGACGACATTCTTGCCGCGAAAGGCTTCGGCGTCGCGATAGTCGTGTGAGTGGATCACCGTGCCGTTGAGGGCGCCGGGAAACGGCGGCTCGGGCCAGCGCGGCGCCCAGTGGTGGCCATTGCAGACAAACAGCGCGTCGTACTGGCGGGTTTCGCCCGTCGAGAGCCGGACATTCCAAACGCCATCGGCGCCGCGCTCTGCTTTTTCGACTCCGGTGTTGAACGTGATCCGCTCGCGAACGCCAAAATGATCGGCGTAGCTGCGAAAGTAGGCCAGCACCTGCGAGTGATGGCAATAGTTAGGGTATTCGGCCGGCATCGGGAAGTCGGAATACTGCATCCGCGACTTCGACGTATCGATGTGCAGCTTCTGATAGGCGCTGCTCGTCCCGTTGGGATTCCTGAAATACCAATTGCCGCCGATGTCGTCACTGGCGTCAAAGCAATCAAACGGCAACCCGCGCTCCATGAGCGCCTTGGCCGTAGTAATGCCGCTGGAGCCAGCGCCGATGATGCAGGAAATGGGCAGGTTGCTCATGTTCGCTCAAAACTCCCGGGCGAGGAATGCGTGCAGTCTACACGACGAAACGCAGGCATCCCAACAAAACGCTCCGGAAGGGCGAGGCTCCTGCCGAGCCGCGCGGCGCGCTCGACGGCGCCGTGTTTTGCCGCCCCTCAAAGCGAAGCAGAAAACCCGAGGCGTTGCGCCCTATGGCTGACAACGAAGAACCCGCGGCTAGCGCCGTGCGGCTTACAGAATCGGCCGCGTTTGACTTGCAGGTTAACGAATTCGCGTCAGCCGCCCTCAATCAGCCGGAGCGAATAAATCGCCGCGCGTTTTAACTCGGCATTGTCATTCGGATTCTCAACCACCGTGCGGAGCGACTCGACGCCCAAGTGGTAGCCGCGTTCGCCTAGAACGCGGATCGCGCGGAGGCGATCGAGGTAAGCCGCCTGTGGGTCGATCACCAGGGGCGCCAGCTTGTGAAGGACCGTCTCCTCGATTTCGGTTGTAGGCGTGGGAGCGACGCAGGTCCGGCTCTCGACCCAACGCCGCCACTCGGTCAACAGTTGCTCCTCTGAGCGGTGCAGGTGGCGCTCGATCAGTTCCGTGTGGGCGGCGCCCTGTTGCGCTGCGCGGAACAGCGAGACAAAGCCAGTCTGCAAATCGGCCGTGGCGGCGGTCGTCAGAAACTCCACCAGCGAGGCCGCGAATGAACCGAGTTGGCTGTTGTACCTGTACGCGTCGTAGTTGTTCGACTGCCGCCAGTAGGGGTACAGTTGCTTGAGCCGCATTCGCAACATCACCGGCTCGATCAGCGATTCACTGGCCAGGCACGCTCGCAGGGCACGATTCAACCGGTGTGACTCACTCGCGTCGTCCCCAAAGGCAACCAGATGATTGACGCCTTGTTGCAACCAGGCCGGCGCATGGCGAGCGGTCTTAGTATCGAAGAGGACGTAACTCAGCGAATTGCCAATGGCCGCTTCCGGGTCCAGCAATTGCGCGCGAACTTCTGTCTCGCAAAACAGTACGCGCCGCATCGGACGCAGCGCATAGATACTGCTGATCCGCGCCTGCCCGCTGCCGACCTGTAAGAGCAGTTCTCGCAGCTTCTCAAATTCTGCAAAGCTGGTGATGTTGACGCCGGGCGAAAAATCGAACTCGCGCCCTAGCAGGCGGGCAAACGTTGCGCGGGCTCGCGCGACGGAGCGGCGCACCATTTCGTCTTGCCGCGCAAAGACTTTGTCGCAGTCCGGCGAGTAAGAACCAACGGACTGAACGTCGCCAGAAGCGTCAATCGACCAATGTCGCATCGCAGCATTGTCGGCCGAAGCGGCTCGTTGCTGACGACTTATCGGTCGGTCGAGATACCTGACCAGATTCCGCCTCCGCCGGAGCCGCAGGTACGACCAACCAAACAACAGCCCGAACAACGCGACAAATAGCAGCGTGATCCGCAACGAATAGATGAAGCCACCGCCGATCAAGACCAGCAACATCACGAATAGCATCAACCAAATCTTGCGCAGGCGGCGTTGCGATTCCGGGACCGAGAGCAGGCTGGCCTGGCAAAGCTGGCAGATATCTTTTGTTTTTTTCGCGGCTGGCATCGACCGGCCGCAAATCGGGCAGAGAATCTTTGGCGCTCCGCGGTTGCGATGCATGGCGAGACAGAACACCCACGCGAAGAACAAAACCAGAATGACGAGCAGCGGCCATTCCCCGGCGCCGAACGCAACTTTAACGCCGGTCGGCTCGCCGGTCGACATATCGTAGAACGTGAACTGTCGATCGCGCATCGTCACCGCCAGCGGCGCGGCGCTGGCCACGGCGCGATAGTCAAATGGCACGCGCCAGCGATCGCTCGGCGTCAGCGTCTCCAAAGTGAAGACGTTTGGATCGCCCGGTTCGGGCAGTTGTCCGATCGCCGTCGCCTGGCGTTCGATGACGCATTTCGAGTCCGGCGAAAAACTAACGTCAAAATTGTTGCGATAGGCAACATCGAGCGAACGTGCCCGACCGAACCCGGGCCCATCCAGTATCCACAGCTTCGGCGTGAAGGGATTGGGATCGATCCGAACGCCGATTCGCTGCCCATCGGGCGAAACACCAATTGCAGAATTCCGTCCCGGAGGAAGGGTCGGCAACATCGCGGTAACGCCGTTTTGCGCGTCCATGACCGCCACCATCGAGCCAGCAGCCTGAAGTCCTCCCAGGGCAATGCGCCGCCCGTCTGGCGCGTAACAGATTCGCGGAAACTCGAGCCACGCGCCTAGATTTGCCGGCGTGTGCGTTGTGAGTTCACCCGTGGCGGTATCCAGCATCGAAACGCCCACGGCCGTCGGCGGAATGATCGCCACCTGCGAACCATCCGGCGAGATCGCCACGGAAACAATCACCCCGTTCATTACGAGGCGTTGCAAAACGCGATCTTCGGCAGTATCCCAGACCTGAATGATCGAGTCCTGTGACGCTTCGTCAAATCCAACGACCACAATTCGTCGCCCATCGGCCGAGAGCGCCGGCAATGAGTACGGTTGCCATTCGTCCCCCGTTCCGTCGGGGTGAAACGTTGAGACGATGGCGCCACTTTCGGTATCGAACACGTCGACATGACCGTCACGAAAGAACGCCGCCATCCTGGAGCCATCCGCCGAGAACGCCTCGCGATCGAGCGTATGCCGCGGCCTTGTTGATTCACGCATGCCGACGAAGAACGCCAGGATCAGGCAGCAGAACGAAACCGCCAGCATCAGGCCAAATAGCGTAAAGCCGCGACGATCGCCCGGCTTCGCTGTCGCGCGTCGTCGCGAAGGATTGCCCGAGTTGCCCATGATTTGCCCTTCTGCCGCCGCGCTCTGAGCAGAATCGTACTGTCGAACTCATTCGACTGGCGCGTTGCCTTGAATCACTGCCCCATCTTGCGTCTCAGCCGCTTGAGAAAGCGTTCCATCTCGACCACGTAGCGGACGTGCGTGCCGCGGCCGATGACTTCGATCGGGTCGCGGGCTTCGACGCGGAACGTCACCTTCGGGCCTTCGACCAGCAGGACCTCGGCCTCGGCCGAGACCGTCACGCCGGCCGGGGTAGCGGCCAGGTGTTCGAATTCGAAACCGACGCCGACGGATTGCTCGCCTTGGTCGAGGTATGGCAGCAGCGAATTGAACGCCGCGTGCTCCATCAGCATCAACATGAATGGTGAGCCGAAAACAGGCGGACCATCGGCGTAGAAATGACTGACCAGATTAGCAGTCACAACCTGGTGCGTTGCTTCGCCGCGAACGCCGGGAACGAGAGTGGATTTCATAGCAGAGTGCTCATATCGGGGGGCTTCGAGGATTCCAATTATGCACGGCCAATCGCGGTTCGCAACGGTATGGCCGCAGGGTTCGTTGTGCAGCAATGAATTGGCTCGCCGCTGCGTCGACTGTGCATTGGGCTGATGCTAGACTGGAAGAAATGGAAGTTGGGCCCCTGCCAATGCATAATTTGACCGAAAACGAGCGGACCGCAGAGGCTGCGGAACTGCGTCGCAAGGTCGCCATCCTGGAGCGCCAGTTGGGCAGCTACCAGCGATTCGTCCAGCAGATGGCGGACTTATCGCCAGGCGTGGCCGGCGTGCGTGGCCCCTTCTTTCGCGCAGTCGTGGAGACGGTCGCCCATCATCTCAACGCGGATTACGTAATCGTCGCGGAGCTAGTCGCGGACAACCAGGCGATCCACTCGTTGGCCACGTACGCTGCCGGCGAGTTTGGCCCCGAGCAGCGTCACCCTCTGACAGGAACTTCTGCCGAGCAAGCCGTGGCCAGTCGCCAGCGGACATGTTCCGCAAACGCGCGACAGGAGTTCCCGCAGGACGCACGGCTGAACGATTGGGGCATTCAAACCTATATCGGAGTTCCGCTGACGGATATCGCCGGCGAACCGATCGGCGTGCTCGAGGCGTTCTGGGAAGGAACGCCCGAAGATCCCGAAATGGCGAATTCGACGGTGCTGAATTTCGCCGGACGGGCCTCGCGTGAGTTGGAGCGCGTGCGCGCCGAAGAAGCGCTACGCGAAAGCGAAAGCCGCTTCCGCACGTTGTGCGAAGCCTGTCCTTTGGGCATTTTCGAGTGCGACGAGCGCGGCTTTGCCGACTATATCAGCGCACGCTGGTTCGAGTTGAATCATCGACCGCCGCAAGAGCACTTGGGCTTTGGTTGGGTGCAGATGACGCATCCTGACGACATTCCCGGCATGCTGGCCGCCTGGAAAAAATCCATCGCCAACCGCGCGCCGCTTGTGCATGAATACCGTTCGAAGCGCACCGAGAACGACGTCCGCTGGTTGCGGGTAACGGCCAACCCGATCCATGCCGAAGGGACCGGCCCGCTGAAGTTTGTCGGTTGCGTCGAAGACGTGACGGACCGTAAGCAGGCGGAGCGGTCGCTGCATGAAAGCGAGCTGCGCTTCCGATCGTTCATGGACAACAACCCGGCGATCGCGTTCATGAAAGACGCCGAAGGGCGTAAGGTCTACGTCAACAATAATTACGTCGAGCGTTTCGGGGTCCCGCGCGAGCAACTGCTCGGCCGGACCGATTTCGACATGTTCGACGCCGAGATTGCCGAGCGGCTGCGCGAGGCGGATCGCGCCGTGATTGCGGCCGGCAAGCCGATTCAATTCGAAGAAGACGTGCCGACGCCGGACGGCGTGCTGCGGCACTGGTTGGTCTATAAGTTTCCGTTTGTCGACGCGCTGAAGAATCAGTTCCTGGGCGGCGTGGCGATCGACATTACCGAGCGCCGCCAGATGGAAGAAGCGCTGCGCGAGGCGCGCGACGAATTGGAAGAACGAGTCGCTGAACGAACCGCCGACCTGACCAAGACGAACGACCGACTCCGGCAAGAGGTCCTCGACCGTCGCAAGGTCGAAGCGGCGCTGCTGACTGAGCAGGTCTCACTCCAACAGATGCTGCTGGCGCACGACACTGATCGCAAGCTGATCGCTTACGAGATCCACGATGGCCCCGTCCAGTATGTCACCGCGGCGCTGATGCACCTGGAGTCAGCTATGTCAGCGCATGGTGGGTCGCAGGGGACCCTCGCCAAGGCCATGGCGACGCCATTGCGGTTGCTGCGCGAAACGATTCAAGAAGCCCGCCGCATGATCAATGGTTTGCAACCAATGATCCTGGGCGAATCAGGCGTCGCGCCGGCCATCCAATACTTGATCGAAGCCAACCCCGGTTCGCTAAAGGTCGACTTTCAGCACCAGGTAGAAACCGAACGGTACACGCCGCTGCTCGAGGGGGCGCTGTTCCGCATTGCCCAAGAAGCGCTCAACAACGCCCGAAAGTACAGCCAGGCCAAACAGGTGTGGATCCGGCTCAAAGAAGAGCGCGGTTGGGTCCGGCTGGAAGTGATCGACGATGGGGTCGGCTTCAATCCGAAGTCGGTGCCCAAGCGAACGGTTGGTCTGAACGGCATTCGCGAACGCGCTCGCCTGCTACATGGCCACGCCATTATTGATAGCGCCGCAGGCCGGGGAACGCGGATCTCAGTCGAGATACCTGTCAACGAACCATAGCAGGCGAACCATAACTGTCTATCCAACGACGTGCCCAAAAACTAGCCGTCGCAACGAACCCAATCTCAACTACTGACCGTTTTCCTTACCGGCGCTATAATGCAGTTGGCTAGCGAGCCCCGACTAGCGACGAAAATGACCCATGACTCATGCCAACGGGCCGTTTAGGCTTCGATTGGAACAGCGATGGACGAGCGAACATGAGCGGCGCACCACGGATCTATCTCGATAACGCTGCCACCAGCTGGCCAAAGCCAGAGTCTGTCTACCAGGCGACAGACCGCTACCAGCGCGAAGTGGGGGCCGCGGCCGGACGCGGAGGGCACGTCGAAGCGATCGCCGCCCGCGAAATCGTCGAAACCGCGCGGCGCGACGTCGCCCACTGGATTGGCGTTCGCGACCCTCGGAATGTGGTCTTTGCGTTCAACGGCACAGACGCGCTCAACATCGCGATCCACGGGGCGCTGGCCGAGGGAGGCCACGTCGTCACGACCGTCGTTGAGCACAATTCGGTCTTGCGCCCGCTGGCCACGCTCGAAGACGCCGGCCGAATCGTCGTCACCCGCGTGCCCTGCGACGCGGAAGGGCTCATCGATCCGGCCGAGGTCCGCCGCGCTCTGCGGGCCGATACGCGGTTGGTCGTCATGTCGCACGCTTCGAACGTCACCGGGGCGATTCAGCCGGCCGCCGAGGTCGGACAAATCGTCCGCGATCATGACGCCCTGTTCCTGCTCGACGCAGCGCAAACCGTGGGCGAGATGCCGCTCGACGTGGAAGAACTGCAAGTCGATCTGCTAGCCGCGCCCGGGCACAAAGGTCTGCTCGGACCGCTCGGCACGGGGCTGCTCTATATACGGCCGACCGTGGCCGACCGTTTGCCCAGTTTCCGCCAAGGAGGAACCGGCAGCCGCAGCGAGCGCGATCGCCAGCCGGACGAGCTGCCAGACAAATACGAAGCCGGCAATCTCAACGTGCCAGGCATCGCCGGGTTGGGCGCCGGAGTTCGATGGCTGGCAGTGCAAGGGATTGGTTCCGTGCGCAACCGCGGCGTGGCGCTAACGCAACAAATGCTCGATGGGCTGGCGGCGATCGACGGCGTGCGGATCTATGGCCCGGCAACGGCCGAAGCGCGCGTGGCAGTGGTCAGCGTGACGCTGAAAGGTTACGATCCGCAAGAATTGGCGACGATGCTCGACACCGCCTTTGGTGTTCAACCTCGGGCCGGCCTGCACTGTGCGCCGCTCATGCACCAGGCGCTCGGCACCGCGGCCTTCGGCGGCACGGTCCGCTTCAGCCTGGGACCGTTGAACACCGAGAGCGATGTCGAGACCGCCGTGACGGCGATGACCGAGATCGCCACGCAAACGCCTGTTCGTTAAACGCTCACGGCGGCGCGACGCGGATTACCTTGTCCACTGATCCACTTCAGGATGATCGATTTCATGGCGGAAAAACCCCTGAGCAAAGACGGCCCCTGGTACAAAGATGGGCTCCGCTTCGAATGCACGCAGTGCGGCGATTGCTGCACCGGGGCGCCGGGCTTTGTCTGGGTCAATCAAGAAGAAATCATCGCGCTGGCCAAGCGGTTGGAGCTGCCAGTGGACGAATTCGAGAAGAAGTTCGTCCGCAAGGTCGGCATTCGCAAGAGCCTAGTCGAATACAAGAACGGCGATTGCGTCTTCTTCGACACCAAGGCTCGCAATTGCGGAGTCTATGAAGATCGCCCGCGGCAGTGCCGCACCTGGCCGTTTTGGGATTCAAACGTCCGCACGCCAGAAACCTGGAAGCAGACTTGCGAGTCTTGCCCCGGCAGTGGCAAAGGCAAGCTGGTCCAGCTCGAAAAGATCGAGCAGCAACTCTCCGTGATTCGACTCTGACCTGCGCGGCGCTGATTTGCGCGGCGCTGTGGCTGCCCGACTAATTCGAATCGCGCAGCGGGTTTTTGAACTTCGACGAAGCGTCGTCAGTTTGCGGCGCCAGATCGTAACGCGTTTTTGGACGCGGACTCGCCGACGGCTTGCTCTCTTGCGCGCTACGCTTCGCTTTGACAGGCTCGCCAGGTTTGCCGAGCTTGCGCATCGACGACTGCGAGGGCGTGAAGCCCAGTTCTGCTGGTGGTAGCGGGGGAACAACGGCGGCCACTGGAGGAGGATCCGCGTTCACGATCGGAGCGCTTACCGGCGCCGCGGCGCGAGCCGCAGGAGCGGGCGCTGCCGAGTTTTCGATCTGTCTCAACTGACTGCCGGAGAACATCGGTTGCGCCGCGGGTATTTCCGCGACTGCCAGTGGCGCGTTCACAGGAGTCGGACTCGCAGCCAGTGGATCGCCCGTCGCGTAATGGTTTTCGTCCGTTGACGACGGCGCTGGCGGCTGGGTATCGATCGCGATCGGCTCAATCCCGGCGGCGCCCCCTGGCGGCAACTGAGAGTAGGGCGCGCCGAATTGTCCATCCGGCGCGGGCGTCCCAGCCGGTGGGCCGTAAACAGGGGCCGCGGCTGCGGGAGCGTTCACGGCAACAGCCGCTCCCGGAACTGCGTACTGTTGAATCGGTGGTGGTGGACCGTAAGTTGCCGCGCCATAGGGTGGCGCCGCCTGTGCAACGTTCACCGCAGCGGCGGTTGGCGGTCCAAAGGGGTCAGCCGCTGGATAACGGCCATTCTGCGTCGGCGCCGCAGCCGGTTGCGCGCCGCCAAAACCTGGAGACGATTCTGCAGCGCTCGATGGCGACGGTGGCCGGGAACTGGCCAATGTGTACCGCGGACCACGGTAAGGATTGTTCGCGTCGGTCATCGGCGTAGCTGCCGCGGGTGGAGCGGTCGTCGAGGCGGCGTACGGTGTGGCGCCCTGTGGATAGGCGCCACCAGGCGGAGGTGTCGAACCGTAGTTGGCCGGAGGCGGATACGCTTGCGGCGGCAGACCGGCAACTGTCGGGGCAGCGCCGCCATTACTCCAAGAACCAACTGGGGTTCCGGCGCCCTGCACTGCGGGCGCGTTCCCAGCGGGCTGATACGCCGGCGGTGGATAAACGGCGCCTGTCGGCGGCGCGTTATACGTCGACGCCGTGTCATAGCCTACGGGGGCGTCAGCCGGCGCGAGAGCAGGGCGGGCAGACGTTGCCGTATCGGCAAATCCGCCACCATAGCCAGACCGCTGCGTGATGCCCGCGTTGGGTCCATAAGCAGGAGGCGCGGCCGAGTACGTATTGCCGCCGGCGTAATTGTTGGCGCCAGG
>Ga0070665_100001360_pt1 | contig 28915 bp, 29 predicted proteins | sample KBSS13metaG_FD_65862 | JGI IMG/M metagenome (GOLD analysis project Ga0070665, IMG submission 65862) | Switchgrass rhizosphere microbial communities from Kellogg Biological Station, Michigan, USA - KBS S1-3 metaG | ecosystem: Host-associated > Plants > Roots > Rhizosphere > Soil ... | reverse complement strand
GCCTACGCCCTCGAGGTCCTGCGGACGGCGTACGACGCGGGTGCGGACGTCGTCGCGCTCTGCGACACCAACGGCGGGATGCTCCCCGGCTGGGTCTCCGACGTCGTCGGCGACGCCGCGGTGACGACGTCGGGGCGGGTGGGCATCCACTGCCACAACGACACCGGCTGCGCCGTCGCGAACACGCTGGCCGCGGTGGAGGCGGGCGCGACCCACGTCCAGGGCACGATCAACGGATACGGCGAGCGCACCGGCAACGCCGACCTGGTCGCGGTGGTCGCCAACCTCCAGCTCAAGCTCGACCGGTCGGTGCTCCCGGACGGTCTGCTCGGCGAGGCCACCCGGATCGCACACGCGATCGCCGAGGTGACCAACGTGCCGCCGGCCTCACGCCAGCCGTACGTCGGGGCGTCGGCGTTCGCGCACAAGGCGGGGCTGCACGCCAGCGCGATCAAGGTCGACCCCGACCTCTACCAGCACATGGACCCGACCGGGGTCGGCAACGACATGCGGCTGCTGGTCAGCGACATGGCGGGCCGGGCGTCGATCGAGCTCAAGGGGCGCGAGCTCGGCTACGACCTGTCCGGCGACCGCGACCTGGTCGACCGGGTGACCGCCCGGGTCAAGGAGATGGAGGCGCGCGGCTACACCTTCGAGGCCGCCGACGCGTCGTTCGAGCTGCTGCTCGCCGAAGAGGCCGACGGCCGGCGCCCGACATACGTCACGGTCGAGTCGTGGCGGGTGATCACCGAGACGCTGACGCACGCCCGGCCGGGTGAGGAGGCGGTCTCCGAGGCGACGGTGAAGCTGGTCGCCGAGGGGGTGCGGTACGTCGAGACCGGCGAGGGCAACGGGCCGGTCAACGCGCTCGACCAGGCGCTCAGGCAAGCGCTGGTGCAGGCGTTCCCGGCGGTCGCGAAGTTCGAGCTGATCGACTACAAGGTGCGGATCCTCGACCAGGGTCACGGCACCGACGCGATCACCCGGGTCCTGATCGAGACGTCCGACGGCGAGGTGTCGTGGGTGACCGTCGGCGTCGGGCACAACGTGATCGAGGCGTCCTGGGAGGCCCTGGTCGACGGGATCACCTTCGGTCTGCGCCGTGCTGACCGGGCGACGTCGCGATAGTACGGATCACGTGACCGCTCCACGGCGGGTCTCCACCGGCCGCGTGATCCGTACTATCCGTCCGGCCCGGCTAGCGTCGGGGGTGTGAGCGAGCTCCACGACCTGACCGCGCTGGAGCAGGGCGACGCCGTACGCCGGGGCGAGGTGTCGCCGCGTGAGCTGGCGGCCCACTACCTCGATCGTGCCGACGAGGTCGGCGCCTTCGTGACCCGCACCCCGGATCTCGCGCTGGCGCGGGCGGACGCGATGCTTCCGCTGCCGGACGGCGCCGGGCCACTGCACGGCGTACCGACGGCGATCAAGGACCTGAACCTGACGGCAGGCGTCCGCACGACGTTCGGGTCGGCGGCGTACGCCGACTTCGTGCCCGACACGTCGGACGGGATCACGCTGTCCATCGAGGCGGCCGGGATGGTCAGTCTCGGGAAGACGAACACGCCGGAGTTCGGCTCGCCCTGCTACACCGAGCCGGACGTCGCGCCGCCGGCCGTGACGCCGTGGGACCGCACCCGGATGGCCGGCGGCTCGTCGGGTGGTGCGGCCGCGGCGGTCGCTGCCGGACTCGTGGCCGTCGCCCAGGGCTCCGACGGCGGCGGCTCGATCCGCATCCCGGCGTCGTGCTGCGGGCTGGTCGGGCTGAAGCCGACGCGCGGTCGGATCAGCGGCTGGCCGATGTACGGCGAGATCACCGGGCTCGCCACCGCCGGGACGCTGGCACGCACCGTGCGGGACGCGGCCGCGATGCTGGATGTCCTCGCGGGCCATCGTCCGGGCGACCCGTCGTGGGCGCCGCCGCCGTCCGCGCCGTTCGTGTCGGCGTGCGACCGGCCGCCGGGGCGGTTGCGGGTGGCCCGGTTCATCGAGCCCGTGATCGCCGACGCGGAGGTCGACCCGGAGTGCGTGGCCGCCTGGGAGTCGGCGTCGACCCTGCTCGCCTCGCTCGGGCACGAGGTCGAGGACGTCGCCGTGCCGATGCCGCGCGAGGCGGTGTCGACCTTCGAGACCTGCTGGGCGGTGCTGACCGCGCTCTCGCCGACACCGCCGGGCACCGAAGGGCTGCTGCGCCCCCTGACTCGGTGGCTCGCGCAGCAGGGTCGCGCGTTCTCCGGCCCGGAGTTCGGGCTCGCCCTCGGTGCGATGCGGCGCTACGCGGCCGACTGCCTGACCGCGCTCGCGCCGTACGACGCCGTGCTCACGCCGACGCTCGCCGTACCACCGTTGCCGGTCGGTGCCCTGCGCAACGACGACGACCCGGCGGCGGACTTCGAGGCGCAGAAGGCCTTCACCCCCTGGACCTCCGCCTGGAACGTGACCGGGATGCCGGCCGTCTCGCTGCCGCTGCACTGGACTCCGACCGGACTTCCCGTGGGCGTGATGCTCGCGGCGCGGCCGACCGAGGAGGAGCTGCTGCTGTCGCTGGCCGCGCAGGTCGAGGCCGCCGCCCCCTGGGCGGACCGCCACCCACCCGGCTGGTGACCGCGCGGACGTCAGACGTCGAAGGTGCCGCCGGAGCGCCAGTACTGGTTGTCCTCGCGGGTGAGGAAGGCGTTCTCGACGAGGTAGCGGCGCAGCGCGGCGTAGTCCGGGTGGTGGCGCTGCAGGATGTCGTTGACCTCGGCCTCGGGGTAGGTCCGGCCCGGCTCGAACTCCTGGGCCAGGTGGTCGAGCACCACCAGCAGCTTGTGGTGCTTCGTCGGGATCGTCCGCAGCCGGCCGTCCGACCCGAGGAAGTGCTGGAGCACCCGGTCGTCCATGGTCCCAGCCTAGGAGACCACTCGACGGCGGCTTTCGGCGTGCAGTCGCTCGCACTGCCCGAGCAGCTCGGCGCGCAGCGGCGCGGCTCGCTCGATGAACCGCCGCTGCTGGGCGGCGTACTCCTGCTTGCCCTCCGGCGTCTCGATCCGGATCGGTGTCCACGGCTCGCCGGTCGGATCGAGAACGGTGCCGGCCATGTCGTACGGCGCGGCTCGCATGTCGATGATCCGCACGTTCCAGGCGAGCTCGAAGCAGTCGGCGACGAGGTCGGACCCGACCAGCGGCCACAGCCGGAAGGCGTGCTTGTAGAGGTCCATCGTCGCGTGCAGGCAGCCCGGCTGCTCGTACGCCCGTCGGTCGTCGCGGCCGGGCCGCAGCTCGTTGAGCGGCACGGCCGCCGGAGTGAAGAACCGGAAGGCGTCGAAGTGCGAGCACGTGATCCGGTGCGACTCCACCACCTCGTCGGTGCCCACGGCCCCCAGCCGCAACGGCACCGGATGTCGCGTCTCGTCGGCGCGGTGCACCATCGCCCACTCGTGCAGCCCGAAGCAGGCGAGCGCCGGAGCCCGTCCCGCGGTGGCCCGCAGCAGCTCGAGGGTCGAGGTGATCAGCGGGCGTCGTTTCTCCAGCAGCGCCGGCGTGCCCGACGCGGGCCAGCCGGGCTGCCAGTCGAGCAGCTTGGCCGGCGAGAAGGAGTAGTAGGTGAAGAGGAAGTCGTGGACCGGGTGCGGCACGCCGGCGCGTCGTCGGGCCAGGTGCGGCTCGACGTACGGCGCGAGGCGGTCGCGATACGCAATGGCCTGCTCCTCCCCGATCACGCGCTCACTCTCCGAGCTCGACGACGGCACCGTGCAGCTCCGCGAGCATCACCGCCGCCTGCAGGTCCATCCGGGTCTCTCTCAGCGTCGCCGACGAGAGGTCGACGCGGTCGACCGACGCACGACGGAGATCGGCCCGCGTCAGGTCGGCCTCGCGCACGCTCGCGCCGTCGAGCCGGGCACCGGCGAGCACCGCTCCGGTCAGGTCCGCCATCGACAGGTCGGCCTCGCGGAGATCGACGTCGGACAGGTCGAGACCCGCGAGCCCCGCGCCGCGCAGCGTCACCGACCCCCACGCGCCACCGACGATCGTGATCGGCCGCAGGGTGCAGTCGGCGAACACCGAGCCGGTGAGCTTGCAGCCGTCGAGCGTCGCGGTGAAGAAGCTGGTCCGCCGGAAGTCGCAGCCCACGAACGCCGTCGCCCGATGGGTCGAGGCGTTGAAGCGGCAGGTGTGGAACGTGCAGCCCTCGAACGTCGTGCCGTTCGTCGTCGCCTCGGTGAGGTCGACGTCGGTGAACACGCAGTCGACGAACCGCACCGGGCCGATGTCCTCGGCGTACCAGTCCTCGTCGCGGAAGCTCTCGCCCTCGGCTCCTCGCTCCAGCACGTCGTTCACGCCGATCAGCCTAGGCCGGACGGATGACGGGCCGACGAACGGCGATGGATAGGCTCGGGCCCGTGCGCATCGCCAGGTTCACCAGGGGGGACGACCCGACGTACGGCGTCGTGAGCGGTGAGGTCGACGAGTTCGGGCAGCCCGCCGAGGACAGCGTCGTCGTCGAGCTGGCCGGTGATCCGTTGTACGCCGGCATCCAGCCGACCCAGACCGAGCACCGGCTGAACGACGTGCGCCTGCTGGCACCCGTCATCCCGCGCAGCAAGGTCGTCGCGATCGGACGCAACTACGCCGCGCACGCCGCCGAGCTGGGCAACGACGTCCCCGAGGAGCCACTGATGTTCCTCAAGCCGAACACCTCGGTGATCGGTCCGGGCGACCAGATCTTCTACCCGCCCCAGTCCGAGCGCGTGGACTACGAGGGCGAGCTCGCGATCGTGATCGGCCGCATCTGCCGCGACGTCCCGCCGGAGCAGGCGACCGACGTGATCTTCGGGTACACGGTCGGCAACGACGTGACGGCTCGCGACCTGCAGTCCAAGGACGTGCAGTTCACGCGGGCCAAGGGCTTCGACTCGTTCTGCCCGCTGGGCCCCTGGATCGAGACCGATCTCGACCCGCAGAGCTTCGCCGACGGCGTCCGCATCCAGACCCACCTGAACGGCGACCTCGTGCAGGACGGCTCGACCAAGGACCTGATCTTCGACATCCCCACCCTGGTCGCCCACATCACGAGCGTGATGACGCTGCTGCCCGGCGATGTCATCCTGACCGGAACGCCCGAGGGGGTCGGCCCGATGCAGCCAGGTGACGAGGTCGAGGTGTCCATCGCGGGGCTCGGCGCGCTGACGAACACGGTGGTGAAGAGATGAGCGATCCGGTCCTCGGCGACCTGCAGCCGTCGGACGTCCGCGTCCGGTTCCCACCCAGCCCGACCGGCAACCTCCACGTCGGCAACGTCCGCAGCGCCCTGTTCAACTGGGCCTTCGCGCGCCACCACGGCGGCACGCTCGTGCTGCGCATCGAGGACACCGATCTCGCCCGCAACACCCTCGAGGGCTATCGCTCGATCATCGACTCGCTGAACTGGCTCGGCATCGACTGGGACGAGGGTCCCGAGGTCGGGGGCGACAACGGCCCGTACCGGCAGTCCGAGCGGTTCCCGATCTACGCCGAGGTCGCCCAGGTCCTGCGTGACGAGAAGGCGGCGTACGACTGCTACTGCACCACGGACGAGGTCGACGCGCGCCGAAAGGCCAGCGGCTCGAAGAACCAGGGCTACGACGGGTTCTGCCGTGACCTCGACCCCGACCAGCTCGCCGTCTGGCAGGCCGAGGGCCGGATGCCGGTGCTGCGTTTCCGGATGCCGACGGAGCCGGTCGTGTTCGACGACCTGGTCCGCGGTGAGGTGACCTTCCTCCCGGAGAACGTGCCCGACTACGCGATCCTGCGCGCCAACGGCGACCCCCTGTACACCCTCACGAACCCGCTCGACGACGCGATGATGGGCATCACCCACGTGCTGCGCGGCGAGGACCTGCTCTCGTCGACACCCCGCCAGATCCCGATCTACGAGACCCTCCAGCGACTCGGTGTCGGCACCGGGCCGCCGCGCTTCGGGCACCTGCCGATGGTGATGGGCGAGGGCAACCGGAAGCTGTCCAAGCGCGATCCCGGCTCCGGGCTGCTCGACTACGTCGACCGCGGCTTCCTGCCCGAGGGCCTGCTGAACTACCTCGCCCTGCTCGGGTGGGGCATCGCCGACGACCGCGACGTCTTCACGATGCAGGAGATGGCCGAGGCGTTCGACATCCGTCGGGTCAACCCGAGCCCCGCACGCTTCGACATCAAGAAGCTCGAGGCGATCAACAGCGCTCACATGCGCCGCATCTCCCTCCCGGACATGACCGAGCGGGTGATCCCGTTCCTGGCCGAGGCCGCGCTCATCGACGAGCCGATCAGCCAGGACCAGCGCACGCTGCTCGACGCCGCGATGCCCCTCGTGCACGAGCGCATCAACACCCTGTCGGAGGCCGTGCCGATGCTCGGCTTCCTGTTCGTGGACGACGACTCCTTCTCCCGCACCGACGAGATCGACGAGGCCGGTCGTGAGGTCGTGCAGGCGTCGTACGACGCCTTGTCGGGGCTCGACGACTGGTCCACCGCCACCATCGAGGCGGCCCTCCGGCAGTCCTTGGTCGAGGGGATGGGGCTGAAGCCGCGCAACGCGTTCGGCCCGGTCCGCATCGCGGTGACCGGCAGCAAGGTCAGCCCGCCGCTGTTCGAGTCGCTCGAGCTGCTCGGACGCGAGCGGTCGCTGAGCCGCCTGCAGGCGGCCCTGGCATGACGTCGCCCGGGTCGACCTGGCCCTGGGGCCCGGTCGCCCCGGACCGGCTGCCGTACCACCGCATCCAGGAGGCCGGACTCCCGGGAGTCTGGCGGCCGCTGACCGGCATCGTGCTGATGTTCCTCGGCTTCGTGGCGATCGGTGCGGTCGTGGCCACCGCCGTGTTCGCGGTGATCTACGCCGTGACCGGGCAGGGCGCGGTCGACGTGACCCGACTCGCCGACCTCGAGCACCCGACCCCGGCCGGACTGGCGTTCCTGAACGTCGCCCTGGCGACGTTCATCCCCCTCGCGATGTTCGGAAGTCGCGTGCTGCACGGGATCCCCCCGCGCTGGCTCGGGTCGGTCCGGCCACGGATCCGCTGGCGCTACCTCTTCGCCTGCCTGGCGGTGTCGGTCGTGGCCCTGGCCGCGACGCTGGTCGCGGGTTCCCTGGTGCCCGGTCAGGACGGCGACGTCAGCGGGCACGCCAACGCGTTCACGTCCACGACCTTCCACTATCTCTTGGTGATCGTCCTCCTCACCCCGTTCCAGGCGGCGGGCGAGGAGTACCTCTTCCGTGGCTACCTCACCCAGGCTATCGGCGGGATGTTCGGCTCCGCCTGGGTCGCGGTCCTGGTGCCGGCGTTCCTCTTCGGACTGGCGCACGGCCTCGGCCAGAGCCCACCGGTGTTCTTCGACCGCTTCGCCTTCGGGGTCGTCGCCGGGATCCTGGTGATCCGGACCGGCGGGCTGGAGGCCGGCATCGCCATGCACGTCCTCAACAACTTCCTCGCGTACGGCGTCGCCCTCGCGTTCGGCGACATGGCCACCACCTTGAACCCCACGGGGAGCGACTGGTGGAACATCCCGGTCACCCTCACCCAGTCACTGGTCTACCTGTGGCTGGCCGTCGCCGTGTGCCGCCGGATGGGCCTGGCGACGACGACCAGTGCGCGCGTTTTGGAGGCCCCACGCAGCCGCGTGTAATCTTTCCCGGCGGTCGGTCGTGTGCCCGTCAGACTGCTCCGCGGAGCAGCTCGAAGGCGCGAAAGCCGGTCAACCATTGGGGTATGGTGTAATTGGCAGCACGACTGGTTCTGGTCCAGTTAGTCTAGGTTCGAGTCCTAGTACCCCAGCGAGAGTCCCGGCCACGGCCGGGATTTTGAACGTCTCAGGGGCTTCGATAAAGTCTCTCCTCGCATGTGTTCACGTGCTTGCCCCCGTTGTGTAGCGGCCTAGCACGCCGCCCTCTCAAGGCGGTAGCGCCGGTTCGAATCCGGTCGGGGGTACCACCATCCCGCTCGATCCTCGGTGGTCGAGGAGGTCGCTCTGCGACCGTGCCTCCGGTGGTTGAGGAGGTCGCTCTGCGACCGTGCCTCCGTTGGTTGAGGAGGTCGCTCTGCGACCGTGCCTCCGTTGGTTGAGGAGGTCGCTCTGCGACCGTCTCGAAACCACGGCGAGATCCCTCGCTCGGCTCCGCTCGAGGAGGCTGCCGGTACCGTCCCCGGCATGACGCGTCGTCGTGCGGTCGCCGCCGGGTTCGCGCTCGGGTGCGCGCTCGCGGGCTGCGGTGATCACTCGAGCACCACGGCACCCCCGGCGTCACCGGACGCATCCCCGTCCACCCGCCCGCCGACGCACCAACCGACCCGGCACACGCGGTCACTCTCTCCCTCCGCGCCGACCTCGTCGGCCTCGACGGCGCCGGTCGGAGCGACCAAGCTCCTCGTCTTCGTGGTCGAGAACCACTCCCTGTCCGAGATGCGCTCCGAGATGCCGTTCACCTTCCGGCTCGGCCGGCGCTACGGCTACGCCACCGACTTCCATGCGATGACCCACCCCTCGCTCCCGAACTACCTCGCCCTCGTCGGCGGCTCGACGTTCGGCGTCCGGGACGACGAGGACCCGTCGGCCCACCCGATCAGCGGCCCCTCCGTCTTCGGCGAGGCCCTGTCCAGGGGCCGGAGTGCTCGTGTCTACGTCGATGCGATGCCCGCACCGTGCGCCCAGGCCAACGCGGGGGAGTACGCCGTTCGGCACAACCCATGGACGTACTTCACGTCCGAACGGTCCGCCTGCCAGTCGTTCGACGTGCCGCTGGACCGGTTCTCCGGAGACGTGCGGGACGGCCACCTCCCGGATGCCGGCATGGTGGTACCGGACGTCTGTCACGACGCGCACGACTGCTCCCTCGCGACAGCCGACGCCTGGCTGGGGCAGGAGGTCGGGCTCGCCATGTCGGGGCCCGACTTCCGCTCCGGTCGGCTCGCCGTCGTCGTGACCGCGGACGAGGACGACGGCTCGCAGGGGAACGTCGTCCTGGCGATCCTCGTCCACCCGAGCGTGCGCGGCGTCGTCGTGACGAGCCCGCTGTCCCAGCTGTCGCTGTCGCGGTTGTACAGCCAGGTGCTCGGGCTGCCACCCCTTCGTGAGGCGACCACGGCACCCGCCATGGCACAGGCGTTCGGGCTCGCTCTCGGCCGCTGAGACGGCCCGGGTGTCGGCCGGCTGCCGCGTTCCCTAAACTCGCGCCCATGTCGTCCACCGCGCTCGTCCCGTCGCTGGTCCGCCCGAGCAACCGCACCGTCGCGCTGGTCGCCGACGCGGTCCTGGTCGCCCTCGGCGTCGCCCTGATCTCGCTGTCGGCCCAGGTCGTGATCAACCTGCCGCACACGCCGGTCCCGATCACCGGCCAGACCTTCGGCGCCCTGCTCGTGGGTGGGGCGTACGGCGCGAAGCGAGGCTTCGTCACGTTCGCGACGTACCTCGTCGTGGGCGGGCTGGGGTACGGCGTCTTCGCCGGGCACGCCTCCGGCTGGGACGTGCTGAGGTTCTCCTCGGCGACCGGTGGTTACCTCGTCGGGATGCTCGTCGCCGCCGGGCTCGTCGGCTGGCTCGCCGATCGGGGCTGGGACCGGAGGGCCTCGCGCTCACTGCCCACGATGATCCTGGGCAACGTCGTGATCTACGCGATCGGTGCCACCTGGCTGGCCCACGCGCTCGGTGTCGGCGCCCAGCAGGCGTGGGACCTGGGTGTCAAGGACTTCCTCGTCGGCGACGCGCTCAAGATCCTGCTCGCCGCCGGTCTCCTGCCGGCCGGGTGGAAGCTCGTCGACGCCATCCGCCGCTGAGGGCCATGCGCCCCTGAGGTGGCACGAGGCCGAGCTCCGGGACCGCCGACGGTCGTGTCCGTTTCCCGCCAGAGACTGTCGGTGCCGTCGGTCATGATGGGGGCATGACCCCGACCTCTGCGCCACCGATGCACCAGGACCCCGAGTCCTGCTACCGCGCGGTGAAGAGCCGTGACCGCAGGTTCGACGGCGTCTTCTACACCGCGGTCCGCACCACCGGCATCTACTGCCGGCCGTCGTGCCCGGCGCGGACGCCGGCGTTCCACAACGTCACCTTCCACCCGACCGCCGCGGCAGCCCAGTCGGCCGGCTACCGCGCCTGCAAGCGCTGCCTCCCCGACGCGACCCCGGGCAGCCCCGACTGGGACGTCGCCGCCGACGTCGCCGGTCGGGCGATGCGGCTGATCGGTGACGGCGTCGTCGACCGCGAAGGCGTCGACGGGCTGGCCCACCGCATCGGCTACACCACTCGCCACCTCTCTCGGATCCTGACCCAGGAGCTGGGTGCCGGGCCGCTCGCGCTGGCCCGCGCCAAGCGGGCCCAGACCGCGCGGGTCCTGCTCGAGACCTCCGACCTCGGCGCGGCCGACGTCGCGTTCGCGGCCGGCTTCAGCAGCGTGCGCCAGTTCAACGACACCGTCCGGGAGGTCTACGCCTCGACACCCACTCAGCTGCGTGGCGGACGACGTGGTGGCGCCGGCGGCACGCTCCAGCTGCGGCTGGCCGTCCGCACGCCGTTCGCCGGACGAGCCCTGCTGGAGTTCCTGGCGACCCGCACGATCAGGGGGGTCGAGGTCACCACCGACACGACGTACTCCCGCACCCTCCGACTGCCCCACGGCACCGGCACCGTCGAGCTCGAGCTGGCCGATGTACCCGAGAGCGGCTCCACGGCGTTCGTGCCGGCGACGTTCTGGCTGTCCGACCTGCGCGACCTCGCGGCCGCGGTCGAGCGCGTGCGCCGGCTGGTCGACGCCGACTGCGACCCGGTCGCGATCAGCGAGGCGTTCGTCGGCGATCCCGTGCTCGGCCCGCTGGTGCGCCGGGTGCCCGGCCTGCGCGTGCCCGGTCACGTCGACGGCGACGAGCTCGCGGTCCGGGCGGTCCTCGGCCAGCAGGTGACGGTCGCGGCCGCGCGGACCGCCGCCGGACGGCTCACCGAGCACTACGGCGAGCCGCTGCCCCCGGCCGAGGGCGACGCCCGTGATCGCAGCGAAGGCCTCACCCACCTGTTCCCCACGGCCGCGAGGCTGGCCGAGCTCGAGGCCGAGTCGCTGCCGATGCCGCGCGCACGTGGCCGAGCCCTGGTCGCCGTGTGCCGGGCCCTGGCCGACGGCGACCTGACCCTCGACCGCGGCGCCGACCGCGACGACGTACGCCGACGTCTTCTGGAGATCCGCGGCATCGGTCCGTGGACGGCCGACTACATCGCCATGCGCGCCCTCGCCCACCCCGACGTCTTCCTGCCCACCGACATCGGCATCCGCGACGCCCTGCGCCTGCTCGGGCGTGAACCCGCGGACGCCGCCGAGCTCGCCGAGGGATGGCGACCGTGGCGCTCCTACGCCCAGCTCCATCTCTGGCAGACGCTCTCTCCCACCTCACACACCTCCACCAGAAAGGCACCCTGACATGTGGACCGTCATGGACTCACCCATCGGCGACCTGCGCATCATCGAGCGAGACGGCGCGATCACGGCGATCGAGTTCTCGCCCTTCCGCGAGCACGACGGCCGGCCGCGCGGTGACCGCGACGACGCGCAGCCGGTGCTCGCCGAGGCTGTTCGCCAGCTGCGCTCGTACTTCGACCACGACCTCAAGGAGTTCGACCTGCCCCTCGACCCGGGGGGCAGCGAGTTCCAGAAGTCCGTCTGGGGCCAGCTGCTGAAGATCGGCTACGGCGACACCGCGTCGTACGGCCAGATCGCGAAGCGGCTCGGGAAGTCGAACGCGGCGTCCCGTGCGGTCGGGCTGGCCAACGGCAGCAACCCGATCCCGATCGTCATCCCGTGCCACCGCGTGATCGGCGCCGACGGCACCCTCACCGGCTACGCCGGGGGCATCGAGCGCAAGCAGACGCTGCTCGAGATCGAGCAGGACGCGCTGTTCTGACCGCCCGTCACCCGAGCTTGCGAGGGTGAGGATCAGGCGGGCAGGTTGAGGAGGCTCGACGTGGACCCGAGCGGAGCGAGGGGCTGCGCGAGCCGCCTCGAGACCCCGATGACCCGAAAGAACGGCGTGGCAAGGTGAGCCCATGGCCTTCTCGAGCCCGATGGTGAACATCTACACCCACCACCTGCCCGCCGCTCTCGCCTTCTACGGCGAACGGCTCGGGTTCGAGGAGACGTTCCGGGCTCCCGATCCGGACGCACCGGACCATGTCGAGCTGCGCCTCGACGGCGTGACCATCGCTCTCTCGACGGCCGAGGCCGCGGCCCGGGTGCACGGGATCGATGCGGCCCCTGGCAGCCGTGGCTTCCAGCTCGTCCTCTGGACCGATGACGTCGACGCGGCGTACGACGCGCTGGTGGCGGGCGGCGCCCCGAGCGTCACCCCGCCGCACGACTCGGGGAACGACAACCGCAACGCCGTCGTGACGGACCCGGACGGGAACCTCGTCGAGCTGGTGATGAAGCGGGTCTGATCCGGGGGTCCGTTTCATCAAGGTATGTAGGTGAAACGGAACATCCCGCGCTGACTTCACCGGGGGAGGCTCTGGTTCGTCGACATACCTTGATGAAACGGTCGAGCAGGCCGCGCGCGGGCTACTCCGCAGCAGCCCGCCGCAACGACTCCGACAACCGCTCGGCGGCGGCGACGACGGCCGGTGCGTGCATCCGGCCCGGCTGACGGGAGAGCCGCTCGAGGGGGCCGCTGACCGACACCGCGGCGACGATCTTCCCCGAGGGGGAGCGCACCGGCGCCGACACGGACGCCACTCCCTGCTCGCGCTCGCCCACCGACTGGGCCCAGCCGCGCCGCCGGATGCCCGAGAGGGCGGCGGCGGAGAAGGCGGCGTTCTGCAGGCCGCGGTGGATGCGCTCGGCGTCCTCCCAGGCCAGCAGCACCTGGGCGGCCGAGCCGGCCCGCATCGTCAGCTGCGACCCGACCGGGATCGTGTCGCGGAGCCCCGAGGGGCGCTCGGCGGCGGCGACGCAGACGCGGTAGTCACCCTGGCGGCGCCACAGCTGCGACGACTCGCCGGTGATGTCGCGCAGCCGAGCGAGCACCGGCCCGGCCGTCGCGAGCAGGCGGTCCTCGCCGGCGGCCACGGAGAGCTCCGCCAGCCGCGGGCCGAGCACGAAGCGACCCTGCAGGTCGCGGGCGACGAGGCGGTGGTGCTCGAGGGCCACCGCGAGGCGGTGCGCCGTCGGTCGCGCGAGTCCCGTGGCGGTGACGAGTCCGGCCAGGGTGGCCGGCCCCGACTCGAGTGCGGTGAGCACGAGGGCGGCCTTGTCGAGCACGCCCACGCCGCTAGTGCTGTCCATATGGCAATACTGCCGTCTCAGATCATGGGACGCAAGTTGTAAGGTGACGGGGACGTCCAGCGGCACGGAGGAGGAACTGGCATGGGCAGGACCCTGGCCGAGAAGGTCTGGGAGGAGCACGTGGTCCGGTCGACCGAGGGCGAGCCCGACCTCCTCTACATCGACCTGCACCTGATCCACGAGGTCACCTCGCCGCAGGCGTTCGACGGGCTCCGGCTCGCCGGACGTCCGGTACGCCGTCCCGACCTCACCGTGGCCACCGAGGACCACAACGTCCCCACTCTCGACTGGGACCAGCCGATCAAGGACCCCGTGAGCCGTACGCAGGTCGAGACGCTGCGCCGCAACGCTGAGGAGTTCGGCGTCCGGCTGCATCAGCTGGGCGACCTCGACCAGGGCATCGTGCACATCATCGGGCCACAGCTCGGCCTCACCCAGCCCGGCATGACGATCGTCTGCGGCGACTCCCACACCTCCACCCACGGTGCCTTCGGCGCTCTCGCGTTCGGCATCGGGACCTCCGAGGTCGAGCACGTGCTGGCGACCCAGACCCTCCCGCAGGCCCGCCCGAAGACGATGGCGGTCACGATCACCGGCGCACTTCCCGAGGGCGTCACCGCCAAGGACCTCGTCCTCACCCTGATCGCCCACACCGGCACCGGCGGCGGCCAGGGGTACGTCGTGGAGTACCGCGGTCCCGCCATCGAGGCGTTGTCGATGGAGGCGCGGATGACGGTGTGCAACATGAGCATCGAGTGGGGCGCGAAGGCCGGCCTCGTCGCGCCGGACGAGACGACGTTCGCCTACCTGAAGGGCCGGGCCGAGGCGCCGAAGGGTGCCGACTGGGACGCCGCCGTCGAGCACTGGACGAGCCTCGTCACCGACGAGGACGCCGTGTTCGACCGGGAGATCGAGCTGGACGCGAGCACCATGACGCCGTTCGTCACCTGGGGCACCAATCCCGGACAGGGCGTCCCGCTGGGCGGATCCGTGCCGTTCCCCGAGGAGTTCGCCGAGGAGAGCGATCGCGTGGGCGCTCGCAAGGCGCTGGAGTACATGGGGCTCGAGGCCGGAACGCCGATGCGCGAGATCGAGGTCGACACCGTGTTCGTCGGCTCCTGCACCAACGGCCGGATCGAGGACCTCCGGGTGGCCGCCGAGGTCATCCGGGGTCACCAGGTCGCCGAGGGCACCCGACTGCTCGTCGTGCCCGGGTCGGCGCGTGTCCGGCTGCAGGCCGAGGACGAAGGCCTCGACGTCGTCTTCAAGGAGGCAGGCGGGGAGTGGCGCGGGGCCGGCTGCTCGATGTGCCTCGGCATGAACCCCGATCAGCTCGCCCCGCAGGAGCGCAGTGCGTCGACGTCCAACCGGAACTTCGAGGGCCGGCAGGGCAAGGGCGGGCGCACGCACCTGGTCTCCGTGCCGGTCGCCGCCGCCACCGCGATCCGCGGCAGGCTCAGCTCGCCCGCCGACCTCGACACCGTGGAGGCCTGACGTGGACGCCTTCTCGACCCACACCGGCATCGGCGTCCCGCTGCGTCGCAGCAACGTCGACACGGACCAGATCATCCCCGCGGTGTACCTCAAGCGCGTCACTCGGACCGGCTTCGAGGACGGCCTGTTCGCCGCCTGGCGCAACGACCCGTCCTTCGTGCTCAACCATGCGCCGTACGACACCGGCACCGTGCTCGTGGCCGGACCTGACTTCGGCACCGGGTCGTCGCGCGAGCACGCCGTCTGGGCCCTGCAGAACTACGGCTTCAAAGCCGTGCTGTCGCCGCGCTTCGGCGACATCTTCCGGGGGAACGCAGGGAAGGCCGGACTGCTCGCGGCCCAGGTCGACGACAAGGTCGTGCTCCGGCTCTGGGACCTGCTCGAGGCCGAGCCCGGTACGACGATCACCGTCGACCTGGTCGAGCGCAGCGTTCGCGCGGGCAGCGGCCCCGATGCCGTGGAGGACTCGTTCGACATCGACGACTACACCCGGTGGCGACTGTTGGAGGGTCTCGACGACATCTCGCTGACGCTCGCCCACGACGCCGACATCGCGGCGTTCGAGGAGCGGCGTCCGAGCTGGAAACCGGTCACCCTCTGACGGATTCGACCGGCGATTTCCCAATGCTGCAAGGGTAATCATGTGGCCGATGTGTGTCACGCAGAGGGAAGCCTTGGCGCCGTCGAACGTGCCGAATGCGTCAGATTGGCTCCGTTGAGCCGGATTCGACGGAAAAAACATCCGACAGACCCGGCGTGGTCATTGTGGCGAACGCCGCGAATACCTAGCGTTCGTCGGGAAGCCGGGCAAAGGGCCGGCCAAGATCGTTCATTGGAAGGGAAGCCGTGAACAAGTCACAGCTCATCGACGCGCTCTCCGCGCGTTACGAGGGGAACCGAAAGCAGGCACAGCACGCGCTGGAATCCGTCCTGGACACGATCACGCGCGAAGTGGCCAAGGGCGAGAAGGTCGCGATCACGGGCTTCGGTTCGTTCGAGAAGCGTGTGCGTGAAGCCCGCTGGGTTCGCAACCCTCAGACCGGTGCTCGGATCAAGGCCAAGAAGACGGCCGTTCCGAAGTTCACCGCCGGTGCCGACCTGAAGAACGTCGTCTCGGGTGCCAAGAAGCTGCCCAAGCTGACGTTGGCAGCCGGCACCGCGGCGGCCAAGAGGGCGACCGCACCGGCGAAGAAGGCCACCGCCAAGAAGACGACGGCCAAGAAGGCGCCGGCGAAGAAGGCGGCCCCGGCGAAGAAGGCCGCGGCCAAGAAGACGACGGCCAAGCGGGCGACCGCGAAGAAGACGGCGCCGGCGAAGAAGACGACGGCCAAGAAGACGACGGCGAAGAAGGCCACCGTCAAGAGGGCCGCGCCTGCCAAGAAGGCGCCGGCCAAGAGGACCACTGCCAAGAAGGCGCCGGCCAAGAAGGCCCCCGCCAAGAAGGCAGCGGCGAAGAAGGCGCCGGCGAAGAAGACGGCCGCCAAGAAGACGACGGCGAGGAAGACCGCCAAGAAGTCCTGAGCACGTCAGACGAAGGGGCCGCCGATGACCGGCGGCCCCTTCGTCGTGTCCGAGGTCGTGGTCGTCCGGAAGCTACTTCTCAGACGAGCATCGCCAGCCGGGTGTGGGCTCCCAGGCCGAGCACGCCTGCTGCGTCGAGTGCACGCGCGTCGTCGACGTCGCGTCGTAGCGTCCGGAGGTCACCGGCGATCTCGACGGCGCCCCCGTCGAGGTGGGCCTCGCGCGAGTGGAATCCGAAGCGCGGCTCGAAGGAGTCGTACGGCGCTGCGTACAAGGTGGTGCCGACGCCGTCCTCGTCCGTGACGAAGGCCGCGCCCGCTGCCGGCAGGTGTGACGCCAGGGCGGCATCGAGGTCTGCCGGGTCGAGGGCGGGGAGGTCGGCGCACACGGCCACCGGGGTCGTGTCCGGCCAACGACGGCGTGCCTCGGCCGCGGCCAGCCGGAGCGACTCGTTGAGATCGCCGTCGACGCCGTCGGGGATGGTCCGGCAGCCGGCTGCGCGGAGGTCGTCGGCGAACCCCGCATCGTCGGTCACGGCGAGCACGGCGACGACTCGTCGGGCGGCCAGGCAGGCGCGGGCGGTGTCGAGCGCGAACGCTGCCGCGAGTGCCCTGCGTCGCGACGGGTCGACCTCGAGCCGCGTCTTCCCCCGGGCCGGCGGTTTGACGGGCAGCAGGACGACGTACGACGCACTCATCGAGCCGATCCTGTCAGGCGCCGCCGCCGCACGGCGCACCGGCCGCGTGCGAGTAGCCTGACCCGGACATCGGCGCCGCTGCCGGGTCGATCGAGTCGACGTTCGTGCCACGACGGGAGGGACCGCAGGTGGGTATGCGACCGGTGCGGCCGCTGCAGCAGAAGCGAGGCTGGGCCTTCAACCTCGCCGTGCCGATCCTCAAGCCGGCGTTGTTCGCGACCACCAAGCGCACCTGGATCGACGGCGAGAAGATCCCCGCGACCGGTGGCTGCATCCTCGTCTTCAACCACCTCTCGCACGTCGACCCGCTGACCGCGGCGCACCTGGTCTACGACCACGGCCGGATGCCGCGCTACCTGGCGAAGTCGGGGCTGTTCAAGAACCGCGCGCTGTCGTCGTTCCTCACCGCGGCCGGCCAGATCCCCGTCGAACGCCTGAGCAAGAACGCCAAGGGCGCGTTCGACGCCGCGGTCGCCGCGGTCCGCGCGGGGGAGTGCGTCGTCGTCTATCCCGAAGGCACGCTGACCCGTGACCCCGGCCTGTGGCCGATGACCGGCAAGTCGGGCGCCGCCCGGATCGCCCTGGCCACCGGCTGCCCGGTGATCCCGGTCGGGCAGTGGGGTGCCCAGAACCTGCTGTATCCCTACACCAAGAAGCCTCACCTCTTCCCGCGCACCAAGATCACGATGAAGGTCGGTGACCCCGTCCCGCTCGACGACCTCCAGGGTCAGCCGCAGACGACGCAGGTCGTCGGCGAGGCGACCCGGCGGATCATGGCCGCCCTCACCGCCCTGGTCGCGGAGATCCGCCACGAGGAGGCGCCTGCCGAGCGCTTCGACCCGCGGAAGGCGGGGGTGCGACAGACCGGTGACCCGAAGAAGGCCGACAAGCACGACCGGAGGTCGAGGGGCGCATGACGCAGGTCTCCGTGCTCGGAGCGGGTTCGTGGGGGACGGCGTTCTCGTTGGTGCTCGCGGACGCCGGCAACGACGTCACGCTGTGGGCCCGTCGCGAGGAGGTCTGCGACACGATCAACCGGCGTCGTGAGAACACCGACTACCTGCCGGGGATCGAGCTCCCGCCGACGGTGGTGGCGACGCACGACACCGAGAAGGCGTTGGCCGGAGCGGATGTCGTGGTGTTCGCGGTCCCGTCGCAGACCTTCCGCACCAACCTCGAGCAATGGGCGCCGTACGTGCCGTCCTCGGCGGTGATGGTGTCGATGATGAAGGGCGTCGAGCTGGGCACGCTGAAACGGATGAGCGAGGTCGTCGGCGAGGTGACCGGCGCCGGTCCCGAGCGCATCGCCGTGATCAGCGGTCCGAACCTGTCCCACGAGATCGCCCAGCGCGAGCCGGCGGCGTCGGTGGTCGCGTGCACGGACGAGGAGGTCGCCAAGCAGGTCCAGGACCTCGTGCACGGTCCGGCGTTCCGTCCCTACACGAGCGTCGACGTCGTCGGTTGCGAGCTGGGTGGCGCCTACAAGAACGTCGTCGCGCTGTCGGTGGGCATGGCCGTCGGACTGGGGTTCGGCGACAACACGACCGCCTCGGTGATCACCCGAGGGCTCGCCGAGACCGCGCGGCTGGCGATGGCGATGGACGCCAACCCGCTGACGCTGATGGGCCTGGCGGGGCTCGGCGACCTCGTCGCCACCTGCTCCTCGCCGCTGTCGCGCAACCGGACGTTCGGCGAGAAGCTCGGCCTCGGCATGACCACCGCCGAGATCGTCGCCTCGACCCGTCAGGTGGCGGAGGGTGCGAAGTCCTGCTCGTCCTTGCTGGCACTCGCGCAGAAGGTCGGCGTCGACGCGCCGATCGCCGAGCACGTCGAAGCCGTCGTCGACGGCCGGATGACCGCCCCCGACATGATGGAGTCGTTCATCCGAAGGGAGACGAAGGCCGAGACCGAGTGAGCGACGGCGGCCGCGGCCGCCGTCGCTCACCCGGTCTCAGCCGAGGTCTGGGTGAACGGGTGGTTGAAGACCACCTGGTCCCGTGGCAGACGGTCGTGGATTCACACTAGGCTGAGGGCTTGGGCAAGGTCCGACCAGAGATCGTCGACGTCCTCGACGCCGACACTGAGCCGCACCAGGGCATCGGGGATCGTGGCCGGTTCAGACTTCCAGCGCCGCCGCCGCTCGAACGTCGACTCCACCCCCCCGAGTGAGGTGGCGTGCACCCACAGCGACGTCGACCTCACCAGCAGGTCGGCCGCCTCGGGGCCGCCGGCCAGGACGATCGAGACGATCCCGCCGAAGCCCGGGTAGCGCACCTCCTCGACCGCTTCATGGGACCGGAGCCGGTCGGCGAGCGACTGGGCGTTGCTCTCGGCCCGGTCGACGCGGAGGTGCAGCGTGCGCAGGCCGCGCAACGCCAGCCACGCCTCCAGCGTTCCGGGGATCGCCCCGACCAGGTCGCGCCGGCCCTTCAGCACGTCGTACAGCTGGTCGTCGCGGGTCACCAGGGCACCGAGCATGGCGTCAGCGTGGCCTGAGAGGTACTTGGTGGCCGAGTGGACGACGATGTCGGCGCCCATCGTCAGCGGCCGCTGCCGCAGCGGGGTGGCGAAGGTGTTGTCGACGGCGACGTGGGCGCCCGCGTCGTGCGCGGCGCCGGCGATGGTCTCGATGTCGGCGAGCTCGAGAGCCGGGTTCGTCGGCGACTCGACCCAGACCAGGGCCGCACCGTCGCAGGCCTTCACGACGGCCTCGGTGTCGCTGATGTCGACGAGTCGGGCGGCCACGCGTCCACGTGACTCGAGGTCGGCCAGCTGCATGACGGTGCCATTGTACGCGTGCCGCGGGGCGACGACCACGGCCTCCCGCCCGACCAGGTCGAGGACCGTGGCGACGGTGGCGAGCCCGGAGGAGAACGCGAGACAGCGACCACCCTCGAGGGCGCCGAGCACGTCCTCGAACGCGGTCCACGTGGGGTTGCCGTAGCGCCCGTACTCCAGGTCGCCGGTCGCGCCGTACGTCGACGCCATGGTGATCGGGACGTTCAGGGGCTGGTCCGGCGTGTGCGGCGGCCGGCCCGCGGCGACCGCGGTGGTGGCGGGGGACCAGCGCTGGTCGGCGTTCGGATCGGCCATGTCGCGAGCGTACGGCGAGCGCCCGGCCGGTCGCGCAGCGGCCGGTCGGAGCCCCGGTAGGGTCGCACCGATGAGCGAGCCCCCCAGCGAGCAGTCGGGTCAGCCCCGCAAGCCCCGCGTCGCGATCGTCTTCGGCGGCCGGTCGAGCGAGCACGCGATCAGCTGCGTCACCGCCGGCAGCGTGCTCGGCGCGATCGACCGGTCGGCGTACGACGTGGTGCCGATCGGGATCGCCACCGACGGCCGCTGGGTGCTCGAGTCGGGCGACACCGACCTCCTGCAGATCACGGCGCCCGACCACCTGCCGAGCGTCGACGGTGACCGCGCCGCGATCGCGTTGCTGCCCGAGGCGGGGGGCACCGACCTGGTCGTGCACGAGCCCGCCCGACCTCCGCAGACCCTGGGGGAGGTCGACGTCGTCTTCCCGCTGCTGCACGGGCCCTGGGGTGAGGACGGCACGATCCAGGGGATGTTCGAGATGGCCGGCGTCCGCTACGTCGGCGCCGGGGTGCTCGCGAGCGCGGTCGCCATGGACAAGGCCTACGCCAAGGTGGTCCTCCGTGCCGCCGGATTGCCGATGCTGCCGTCGGAGACGGTCACGGCGCGCGAGTGGTACCGCGACCCCGACCGGGTCCGCCACCGGGTCGCCGACCTCGGCTTCCCACTCTTCGTGAAGCCGGCGCGGGCCGGGTCGAGCATGGGCATCAGCAAGGTCCACGACGCCTCCGAGCTGGACGCGGCGATCGAGGAGGCACACCGGCACGACCCGAAGGCGCTGGTCGAGCAGGCCGCCGTCGGGGCACGGGAGGTCGAGTGCGGCGTGCTGGAGGCGCTCGACGGCACCCCCGAGACGAGCGTCCCGGCCGAGATCATCGTCGGCGACGACCACGAGTTCTACGACTTCGCCGCGAAGTACCTGCCGGAGGAGCACACCGCGCTCGAGGTGCCGGCCGACCTCCCGGAGGCCAGCTCGGCCGAGCTGCGGGAGCTCGCGGTGCGCGCGTTCGAGGCGATCGGCTGCGAGGGCCTGGCCCGCGTCGACTTCTTCGTGATGCCCGACGGGTCGCTGGTGGTCAACGAGATCAACACCATGCCCGGCTTCACACCGACCTCGATGTACCCCCGCATGTGGGCGGCGACCGGCGTCGACTACCCGGCCCTGGTCGACCGGCTGATCCAGCTCGCGCTCCGCCGTTCGACCGGGCTGCGCTGAACCGGGGCTCCTACTGGCAGGAGTGGACGAGCCGTAGGTACTTCTTGACGATCGGGGCGAGCTCGACCAGCGCACCGGCGAGGTCGCCGCCGCGGTACTTCGCCGGCACGGTCAGCTGCAGGATCGGCCGGTAGCCGACCGTGCTCATCACCGCGTCGGCCGAGTTGTCGTCGGCCTGCTCGGTGGGCACGAACCAACCGACGCCGTCGGCGACCGTGCAGCCCGAGGTCCGCGTCAGGCCGGCCGGTACGTCGGCGCCGCACTGCGCCACGAACGCCGGGTCTCCCCACGCACCGCCGAGGGCGGCCGCCGGCTGCGTCTTGCGCTTCGACTGGCCCCCGAGCTTGTCGGGCAGGGCGTCGACGAGCCGCTGGCAGACGGCCTGGTCGGCGGCGCTGAGCCGGAGGGTGGGGATGCTGACCGGCTCCTTGCCGCAGGAGACGAGCGCCAGGCCGAGGCAGACCAAGCCCGCTGACAGACGTGCGCCCCGAGGTCGCCGCTGCGACCCGGGGCGCGAGAGGGACAGGGCCAAGGTCGAGATCAGATGTGGACGACGGGGCAGGTCAGGGTGCGGGTGATGCCGTCGAGGTTCTGGACCCTGGACACCACGAGCTTGCCGAGCTCGTCGACGTTGCGGGCCTCGGCGCGCACGATGACGTCGTACGGTCCGGTGACGTCCTCGGCGAGGGTCACGCCCTTGACCTGGGCGATGGCGCGGGCCACGTCGGCGGCCTTGCCGACGTCGGTCTGGATGAGGATGTACGCCTGGACGACCATGGTTGTCTCCTCTGCGCAGTTGCTGGGGTCGGTGGCCGGTCGAGAACTGCCGGGCACAACGTACCGTGCGGTGCGCCGCGGCCGACAGGTCGCCCCGGTGGGGGACGACCCCACGGCCGAGCCCGGATCTGGTGGGATGTGCGCATGTCGTTCCCAGCTGACGCGACCGTCTCGGAGGCCGGCGAGTTTCCCCTGATCGAGCGTCTTCGTGAGGTGTTCGCGCAGGGTGAGCAGGTGCTGGTCGGTCCGGGTGACGACGCTGCCGTGCTGCGGATCCGCAACGGTCACGTCGTGGTCTCGACCGACCTGCTGGTGGAGGGCCGCCATTTCCGCCGCGACTGGGCGTCGGCCGCCGACATCGGCCACCGCGCCGCGGCCGCCAACCTGTCCGACGTCAACGCGATGGGGGGCCGGGCGCACTCCCTGACGATCGGTCTCGCCGCGCCCCGCGACCTGCCGGCCCGGTGGGCACTGGAGTTCGCCGCGGGGTTCGCCGAGGAGGCCGCTCTGGTCGGGGCCTCCGTGGTCGGGGGCGATCTGACCTCGTCGGACTCACTGGTGATCGCGGTGACCGTGCTGGGTGCGTGCACACAGTCGCCGGTGCTGCGATCGGGTGCCGAGCCCGGGGACGTCCTGGCGCTGTGCGGACGACAGGGCTGGGCCGCCGGTGGGCTGGCGGTGCTCGGTCGCGGGTTCCGCTCACCCCGGGTGCTGGTGGAGGCCTACCGCCGCCCGGAGCCGCCGTACGACGCCGGTCCGATCGCCGCCGAGGCGGGGGCGACGTCGATGATCGACATCTCCGACGGGCTGCTCGCCGAGGCCCGCCACCTGACCGAGGAGTCCGGTGTGGCGATCGACGTACGCCGTGACGCGTTCGAGGTCCCCGAGCCGCTCCACGCCGTCGCCGCCGCCACCGGCGCCGACCCCCTGAGCTTCGTGCTGGGCGGGGGCGACGACCACGCCCTCCTCGCGACGTTCCCCTCGGCGGACGTGCCGGAGGGGTGGGCGGTGATCGGGTCGGTCTCGGAGGGGTCGGCCGTCACGGTCGACGGTGCGGCGTACGACGGGCCGACGGGGTGGACGCACTTCTAGGGCTGGTGAGTGATCGGTTCATCACGCTGAGTGGTCGAACCACAGCTGGGCGAGGTGAACTCCGCTAGCCGAGCGACGATTCACCCACCCAGCGTGATGAACCAACCGATGACACCCACTCAGCAGAAAGCCCCGGACCACCAGGCCCGGGGCTCCACAGCAGATCATCCGCTCAGCGGCTGACCTTGCCGGCCTTCAGGCAACCGGTGCAGACGTTGAGGCGCTTGTGGGTGCCGTTGAGGTTCACCCGGACGCGCTGGATGTTGGGGTCGAAGCGCCGCTTGGTGATCTTCTTCGACCACGGCCGGTTGTTGCCGAAGGTCGGCTTCTTGGCGCAGATGTCGCAGACGGCAGCCACGGAGACACTCCTGAGTGGGAAACGGATCGGGGCCCGCGCACAGCGGGCAACCGGGAAAGAATATCGGACACACCCGGACACGGACGAATCGAGCGTCCGGGGCGGACGACGCCGGTCGAAACCCTGGTGCCTCCGCCACTACCCTGGCACCCGCCCGACCGTCTCGGGCCCGAGCCCGGAGGAGCCGACGACCGACGATGGAAGCACCCACTGGCGGCGGCATCGAGCTGGCGGTCGTGCGGCGCTTCGTCGACGTCGCGGTCGACGCGCTGGCGGCGGCGCGCGAGGAGATCGACGCGCTGAACGTCTACCCGGTGCCCGACGGCGACACCGGCACCAACATGTACCTCACGATGAGCGCCGCCCGCGACGCCATCCACCAGGCCGCGGCCGAGGACGCCGACCTCCTCACCGCCCTCGCCGCATTCCGGCGTGCGGCGCTCCTGGGCGCGCGCGGCAACAGCGGCGTGATCCTCAGCCAGCTCCTCGGTGCCCTGGTCGCACGGATGGGCCGCGCGCAGCTCGGCGATCGCAACGCCACCGTGATGGCGGAGGCCATGGCCGAGGCGACCGAGGCGGCGTACGCCGCCGTGGGGACCCCCGTCGAGGGCACGATCCTGACCGTGGCGAGGGCCGCCTCGGACGCCGCCGTACGCCGTGCGGCCGACGAGCGTGCCCGCGCCCGCGACGTGTTCGCCGACGCGGCCGCCGCGGCGCGCGAGGCACTCGTCCACACACCCGAGCAGCTCGAGCAGCTGCGCACGGCCGGCGTGGTCGACGCGGGTGGTCGCGGGCTGAGCGTGATCCTCGACGCGGCCGAGACCGTGCTGACCGGCCGTCGGCCGATCCCCGTCCCGCACCCGATCGGCACCCACACGATCCCCGTCGCCACCGAGGTGGACCTGCGCGCCGACGGCCCGTCGTACGAGGTGATGTACCTGCTCGACGCCGAGGAGGGAGCCATCCCGGCCCTGAAGGAGGCGCTCGCCCCCCTCGGCGACTCGCTGGTGGTGGTCGGCGACGGGGGTCTGTGGAACGTCCACGTCCACGTCGACGACGTCGGCGCCGCCATCGAGGCCGGTATCACCGCCGGTCACCCGCACCGGATCAGGGTCACCCACTTCGCCGAGCAGATCGCCGAGCAGCAGGAGCGCGCCGCGCGGCGTGCTCAAGAACCCACGGGACGCCGCATCGTCGCCGTCTCGGCCGGGCCCGGGCTGGCGCGGCTCTTCGGCGACGCCGGGGCGATCGTGATCGAAGGAGGTCCGGGCAACCGTCCGTCCACCGGGATGATCCTCGACGCGATCGCGGGATCCGGCGCCGCCGAGGTCGTGGTCCTCCCCAACGACCAGGACTCGGTCCGGGCCGCCCGTATCGCCGCGCGCACCGCCGAGGAGGACCTCGGGGTGCGGGTCGCGGTGATCCCCACGGAGGCACAGGTCCAAGGGCTGGCGGCTCTGGCCGTGCACGAGCCGGCGCGCGGCTTCGACGCCGACGTGCTCGAGATGACCGCGACCGCACGCCACACGCGCCACGGAGCCGTCACGGTGGCCGTACGCCAGGCGATCACGATGGCCGGGCCGTGCGAGCCCGGCGACGTCCTCGGTGTCATCGAGGGTGACTTCGCCCTGGTCGGCCACGACCTCACCGCGGTCGCGACCGAGATCTTGGAGCGGATGCTCGGCGGCGGTGGCGAGCTCGTGACCCTCGTCAGCGGCACGGACGCCGACGGGCTGGCTCAGCGGTGCGAGGACTACGTCGCGGACCGGCACGCCCATGTCGACGTCGTGGTGTACGACGGAGGGCAGGACCGCTACCCCCTGCTCATGTCCATCGAGTGACTGGAGTGCACCGGTGATCAGCCTGGACAGCCCGGTCGCTGCGGTGCTCGGCGCCCAGAAGCCGGCCAAGGTCAAGAAGATCACCGAGGGTCTGGGCATCCGCACCGTGGGCGACCTGCTCCTCCACTTCCCCCGCCGCTACGTCCGCACCGGCGAGCTCACCAAGGTCACCGACCTGCGCAGCGGCGAGATGCTCACGGTGGTGGGCGAGATCGTCGAGAGCACGGTCAACACCTACCTCGACCGCCGGTCGCGCCGGACGGCGTACCGCCTCGACACGACGCTGCAGACCGACGGTCCCTCGCTGCGGATGTCGTTCTTCGCCAAGTCGAAGGGCGTCAGCGAGTGGCACGCGCGGCGGCTCGCGGTCGGCCGTCGAGGCGTCTTCATCGGCCAGGTCAGCACGTTCCGCAACCAGTGGCAGCTGACCAACCCGACGATGGCGCTGTTCGGAGACGCCGAGGACGGAGCCGACGACGACGAGACCGTCGGCACCGCCGTCGCGGCGATCAAGGCGCTCTTCCCGCTCTACCCCCAGACCAAGGGGGTCGACTCGTGGGACCTCCAGCGCTCGATCGCCTTCGCCCTCACGGTCGTCGACGACCTCCCCGACCCGATCCCCGACGACGTACGCCGCGACCACCGGCTCCCTGACCTGGCCACCGCCCTGCGCCAGATCCACTCGCCCGACTCCTGGCCCGAGGTGCAGTCGGCCCAGCGCCGGTTCCGCTTCGACGAGGCCCTGGTGACCCAGCTGGTGATGGCACGCCGTCGCGCCGCGCTGGCCCAGCTCGGTGGCCAGGCGCGTGCCGGCGGTGGCGGTCTGCTGGCGGCGTTCGACGAGCGCCTGCCGTTCACCCTCACCGCAGGGCAGGAGCAGGTCTCGGCCGAGATCATGGACGACCTCGCCCGACCTCACCCGATGAACCGCCTGCTGCAGGGCGAGGTCGGTTCCGGCAAGACGCTGGTGGCCCTGCGGGCGATGCTCCGTGTCGTCGACTCCGGTGGCCAGGCCGCTCTCCTCGCCCCGACCGAGGTCCTCGCCCAGCAGCACCTCCGCTCGATCACCGCGATCCTCGGCGACCTCGCCCAGGGCGGGATGCTCGGCGGCGCCGCCGACGCCACCACCGTCGCCCTGCTCACCGGCTCCATGCCGAAGGCGTCCCGGGCCGAGGCGCTGCTCCGTGCGGCGAGCGGCGAGGCGGGGATCGTGGTCGGCACCCATGCGCTGCTCCAGGAGCACGTCCAGTTCGCCGACCTCGGCCTGGTCGTCGTCGACGAGCAGCACCGGTTCGGCGTCGAGCAGCGCGCCGCGCTCACCGACAAGGCCGGGACGCCGCCCCACGTGCTGGTGATGACGGCGACGCCGATCCCGCGGACGGTCGCGATGACGGTGTTCGGCGACCTCGAGGTGTCGACACTCACCGAGCTCCCGGCCGGGCGCGCCCCGATCCAGACCACCGTCGTCCCCCTCGCGGAGCAGCCCAGTTGGGTCGAGCGGGTGTGGGCGCGGGTGCGCGAGGAGGCAGGCAAGGGGCACCAGGTGTACGTCGTGTGCCCGCGCATCACCGGCGACGAGCTCGAGCAGGGGGAGTCCGACGCTCCGGCGTTCGACGACGAGGGTCAGCCGCTCGCCGTCCCCCACAGCCTGAGTGCGGCCGAGGAGGTCGTGGAGCAGCTGCGGGACGGCGCGCTGAGCGGCCTCCGGCTCGATCTGCTGCACGGTCGGCTGGCGGCCGACGACAAGGACCGAGCCATGCGTGCCTTCGCCGCCGGCGAGACCGACGTGCTCGTCGCGACCACGGTGGTGGAGGTCGGCGTCGACGTCGGCAACGCGACCACGATGGTGCTGCTCGACGCCGACCGGTTCGGCATCTCCCAGCTCCACCAGCTCCGCGGCCGGGTCGGCCGAGGGGGACTGCCGGGACTGTGCCTGCTCGTCACGCACGCCGAGGCCGGCAGCCCCGCGCGCGAGCGGCTGGACGCGGTGGCCGCCACCACCGACGGCTTCGAGCTCAGCCGGGTCGACCTCGAGCAGCGCCGTGAGGGTGACGTCCTGGGTCGCTCCCAGTCCGGCTTCCACAGCTCGCTGCAGCAGCTGCGCGTGCTCCGCGACGAGGACACGATCGTCGAGGCGCGCGAGGCGGCGACCGCCTTGCTGGCGAGCGATCCGGAGCTGGCGCGGGCCGAGGGCCTCCGGCGGCTCGTGACAGAACTGGAGCATTCACGGCAGTCTGACTTCATGGAGAAGTCATGACCGCGCCGAGCCTGCGCGCCGGGAGGCCCACACGGCCATGACTCGCATCATCGGGGGACGCGTCGGTGGTCGGCGGATCATCGCGCCACGGGGGTTGAGCACGCGCCCGACCAGCGACCGCGTGCGCGAGGCTCTGTTCGCGACCATCGAGTCGTGGTGCGGGTCGCTCGCCGGACTCCGCTTCCTCGACCTCTACGCCGGCTCCGGAGCGGTCGGGCTCGAGGCCTGGTCGCGCGGCGCCGGCGTGGTGACGCTGGTCGAACAGGACCGCCGCACCGCGCGAGTCATCGCGGCCAACGCGCAGGAGCTGGGGTTCAAGCGCGCCCACGTCGTCACCAAGCCGGTGGCGACCGCGCTCGCCGGCTCGCCGGCCGCGCCGTACGACGTGGCGTTCCTCGACCCGCCGTACGCCCTGGGTGAGGAGGAGGTCGCCGCCGATCTCTCCGCCCTGGTCGACCAGGAGTGGCTCGTGCCCGGGGCCATGGTCGTCGTGGAGCGGGGCTCCCGTGGCGGCGAACCGGCATGGCCCGAGGGCCTGCACGACAGCCGGGAGAAGCGCTACGGCGAGACCGTGCTCTGGTACGTTCACGCCGCCCAGTCCTAACCAGGTCCAGGAGGCACCGTGCGCCGCGCCGTCTGCCCCGGGTCGTTCGACCCGGTCACGAGCGGGCATCTCGACATCGTCCGCCGGTCCGCCGGGCTCTTCGACGAGGTGATCGTCGCGGTCGGCACCAACGTCAGCAAGAACCGGCTCTTCGACCCCGACGAGCGCATCGCGATGATGCGTCAGGCGTGCGCCGACCTGGCCAACGTGTCGGTCGAGGGCTTCACCGGCCTGATCACGACGTTCTGCGCCGAGCGCGACGTCACTGCGATCGTGAAGGGCCTCCGGGCGGCCAGCGACTTCGACTACGAGCTCCAGATGGCCCAGATGAACGCCTCCCTGACCGGGGTCGAGACGGTCTTCATCCCCACCAGTCCCGACCGCGGATTCGTCTCGTCGTCGCTGGTCAAGGAGGTCGCCGGCTTCGGCGGGGACGTCTCCGCCTTCGTCCCGCCGTTCGTCCACGACCTGCTCAAGGCCCGCCTGGGCGAGCACTGAAGCGTTCACCCAGGTCACCGGCGGTTTTGTGGTGCGGAGGCGGGCCGATACGATACGAGGCGATCTGTTGTGGCCAGAAGTGAAAGTGATCCCCTGAGCAAACTGGACCCGAGAGCGCCGCTCGTGCTCGATACTCGCGAGCTCGGTCGCCGCCCGGGGTCCCAGCGCGAGGTGTCACGGACGGTTCCGGCCCCGGCAGATCT
>Ga0070665_100001358_pt1 | contig 28926 bp, 19 predicted proteins | sample KBSS13metaG_FD_65862 | JGI IMG/M metagenome (GOLD analysis project Ga0070665, IMG submission 65862) | Switchgrass rhizosphere microbial communities from Kellogg Biological Station, Michigan, USA - KBS S1-3 metaG | ecosystem: Host-associated > Plants > Roots > Rhizosphere > Soil ... | reverse complement strand
CACGATCAACAGCGCGCAGCCGCTGGGTTATTATGCCAATTCGTACCTGAAGCTGGTGGCCAACGGCGGCGGGTTCAACATCGACGTCGAAGTGGTCCCGGAACCCGGCACCTGGGCCCTGATGCTCGGCGGGTTGGTGCTGTTGGTCGTTTGCCAGCGCTTGCGGCGGTCCAAGATCAGCTAATTCCCCAACGCTACTACGCTAGAAATAGCACATCCGAATCACATCGACGTCTTGGTTTAATTGGATGCGTTCCAAATCTTTGTTTGAGGGCTTTCGCGTAAAGATCTCTCAGGATTATTTTAAAGAAATTCTCGGCATATGATCGAAATTTTAAGTATACGACTTCACCGTTTATTGAAATTGTTGTGTGGATTCGATAAAATACAACGTCGGAGTTCAGTCATTTTTGGATTGATCGCGATTGTGGTTGCTGGTGTTGCTTCGACAGAATGCGTTTTCGCCCTGGAAACATCATGGCAACCGGCAGGTTGGGGTGGTGGCGGTTATTACTGGTGTGCCGTATTTCATCCGACCCAGGAAAAAACCATCTACATGGGTGGCGACGTTGATGGCATTTATAAAACGGATGATCTTGGCGAACACTGGCACCTCGTCAACACGGGGATCAGTGGCTACGGAATTTATGGTCTTGCCGTGAGCATGAAAAATCCCGAGACGGTTTACGCAGATGCCACGACCGGACTGAGCAGGAGCACCGACGGAGCTGCGCACTGGCAACCCTTGCTGGAGGCAGCCAAACTTGGCATCAAGGGTAAGAGAGGCGTGACAATTCGGCCTGTTGCGGTAGATCCCACGAGTGACAAAACGGTCTACGCGGGCACGGCTGAGGGCAAGGTCTGTCAAAGTCTGGATGGAGGAGATAGCTGGGCGGAGGTCTATTCGACATCAGGTCCAATTCATTCCATGTCCATTTCTCCCGATGGTAAGATTGTCCTCGCTGCGACGGACAAGTCGGGTTTGGTGATGAGCGTTGACGGTGGGAAAGCTTGGACACCACTAAGTACACCTAAGAAAGCTTCCGGGGCCGCTTTTGCGACCAGCGATCCCAACACAATCTACGGTGCCTTTTTCGAAGACGGTATCTATAAATCAACGGACAAGGGAAAGACCTGGCAGGCACTATCCGCCAAAGGGAGGATGGTTGATGTGGCCGTAAATCCAGCGAATGCCGATGACGTTTATTGCATTGATACAGTCGGTTGGGGGGGCAAATTTTTAAGCAGTCACGATGGTGGCAAAAGTTGGGCTACGGTGGGCGACATGCGGAGCGATCATGACGCCGATCCGACCGGCAAGGCGCAGACTCATGGAGGAATGAGTGCGTTGACCAATCTCACCCTCAGCCCGGTCAACCCAAAGCTTCTGTTCATATCATCAAATTGGCGCCCGACCTTGAGCAAGGATTCAGGCGCAACCTGGACTGAAAGTGATCGAGGAGCTGACATCAGCGTGGTCTATGATATTCGGTTCAGCGGCAAAAGGACCTACGCCAGTGCCATGGATGAAGGCGTCTTCAGCACTGAGGATGGTGGGACGCACTGGACGCAGCTTTGGCCGCTAAATGGCGACGACAACATTAACGGAGATTACTGGCGCATGGCCGTCTGGGACAATGCGGGAGTCGATCGCATTTTGAGTACGTGTACTCCATGGAATCGGAAGAAGACCAATCGCGTGGTTTACAGTGATGACAGTGGCAAGACCTTCAAGAGTTCGACGGCCGGTCTTCCGAACTACAACATCCACGCCAATACTATGTGGGGTTTGGGTTACATGCGCGCCCTTGCTCTCGACCCCAAGGATCCCAAGATCGTTTACGCAGGTATTGATGGTGATGTCGCCGATGGAAATCAAGGTGGGGGGGTTTTCAAGTCAACCGACGGCGGTGACACGTGGGTACAACTACCCAATCAACCCGCCAGCCGCCGTATGTTCTTTGGCTTGGTGGTTGATCCGACTGATTCGCAGCGTCTTTACTGGGGGTGTTGCGGAACAAACGGTGGCGTCTATCGGAGTGAAGATGGCGGTGATTCTTGGAAGCAGATTTTTGCGAAAGAAAGTTTTATCATGAATCTGGCGATCTCGCCGAACGGTACGCTCTACGTTCCAGGCAAAAATCTTTGGAAGACCACGGACCACGGTGAGACTTGGACACAAATCAGCGACTTCAAGGACGGCTTGCAGATTCTCGGTCTCGAGACATCGCCCACCGACGAAAAAACCATCTGGATTTCCGAAGTGGACTGGAGTGAGGACACCAACGGACACGTCCGCAAGACCACGGATGGCGGTATGACTTGGATCGACATCACCGGTGATATCCCCTACCGCAAGCCGATCGTTCTCCGTTTCAACCCGATCGCGAATGAGCTGTGGGCCGGCGGCGTTGGGCTATGGAAACTTCGTCAATAAATTCAGAAACCCGTTAAAGCTGTGGCTGTTCCGAGACCGTTTCATCTCCGCTCAGTCCGCTCTTCGCTATTACGTCTATCCCATAAAAACACCTACTTCCCCGATTTTTACTATTCCATCTCAGACCAGCTCTTCGATGATACGCATACGATCAGTTGCTCAAATAGTTTTACCACCAAGGAAAATGCGCAGTATCATACCAGTTTTTGGATTCACAGTTCGGGCAACATCACGAATTTACAGTACCATTTGTGGGGCTGGCGTTCGGAGCCAGGTGAAGAAGATCCAGAGGCCTTTGACGCCAAGCAAACCATAGGCTCCGGCAGCTCATGGATCTTTTTTTAAGACGCCATCAGCTACAGCTTTCGCAATAGAACGAAGGCGGACGCCCGGCATGAACAGGGCACCATCTTTTTTAAGATTACCTGGAATGGCCAGGGAGAAATCTATCTGGATGATATGCTGGTTCGAGCCGATTGATCGGCTGGATACCAGGCGTCGAAGACTTGGTTGCCTTGTTCGCCAAGGCTTTTCCGATCAGTTGAAAAGGGCGATTTTCTGCATGAGCTGAAGTTGCACGCAGGAATTCTCAAACAGCCCGCCAGCAATCAGAGGGGACTTTGGGAAGAACCATCCAATGATTGCCATTCCTAAGGCTTTCCGCCGCGAGACAACCCACGGCCACGCTTTGCCGACCCGCGATAGGGTTTTCCAAATCGAACGAATTATCTTGGATGGCCGTAAGCCACTTTTCAACCATGCGTCGGTCTGCACCGTCGTGACCACCTTGCGTGGTGTGCAGTGAAATCGTTTCTCTCTCGCGGGAGTTTCTCAACAAGATCTCAATCCGGCAGTCCTCCTGCCATCCCGTGGTCCGCCGCATGGGTTCGAAGCTTTCCATCCTACCCTGGGTGCCGATGAAGACATAGTTGCGATGATAATCAGGAGTGAAGTGGCACTGGGAATAATTGGCGAGGATGCCGTTTTCCAGTTCGAGCAACACCATCTCGTTGTCCTCGACATCAATTTCCTTGCGGAAAGCGCATTGCACGCGGGGATTAGTCGGGTCACGGTTGGCTTCAGGACAATCGGCAGCGTCCGGGCATGTCGGACACGTCAACTGGTTGTCGCGATCTCCGCCGTAATAGGCCCGGTTTCCCAAGGCTACCAGGCGTCGCGTATAGGCTCCGGTCACGAAATGGATGACATCAAAATCGTGCGTCGCCTTTTGCAGCAGGAGGCTGGTGCTTTTCTCGCGCACCGAATGCCAATCGTGAAAATAATAGTCCCCACCCATGCCGACGAAATGACGCACCCAGACTGTTGTGATTCTCCCCAGCTTGCCGGCGGCGGCGATTTCACGCATTTTTTCATAAAGGGGATGAAACCTTAGATTGAATCCGATTTGGAGTTTCTTGCCGCTTTCCGATTGAGCGCCGAGGATGGCATCGCAGTCCGCGATCTTGATCGCCAGCGGTTTCTCGCAAAACACGGGCTTTCCCGATCGCAAAAAATCGCAGGCGTCCTGTCGGTGGCAGTTGTCAGGTGTGGCGACGATAACTCCGTCCAGCGAGGTGTCATTCAACAGACGCTCGCGCTCGACGAGGTTAATCGTCAGATTGCGGCTTTTGAGTGCTTTCATTGCGAATGGCGGATTGAGATCATAGGCTGCGACAATCCGTCCTCGTCCGGATTTCTCCACTTCATCGGCCAGCGCCACCCCTCTTTGCCCCGCTCCGATCAAACCAATGCGCAACATGATCACACGCTACTTTTGTTTCAGGATCTGGTGTGGGTGAACTTACTGTTTGATTTTAAAGAGTCCAACCCACCCGGCCCACAACTCATTCGTCGCAGGATTAAAGCGAAGAATCAAAGGTTTGGGGTATTGCAGGTCCCCTGTGATATCGCTCCAGGTCGCGCCACTGTCTGTGGTCTTGAAGACCCCCTTGGTATTGGAAGCCCACAAGGTCTTGGAATCGCGAGGATCGACTTCCAAACCCATGATCTGCCCGCCTTTGGGGAAGCTGGTGAGTTCCTTCCACGTGTTGCCGTGGTCGGTGCTGCGCCACATGCCGTTGCCCGGGCAATAGACCGTGCCATCGGCAGTGACCAAAACATTAAAAATCCACAGTTCATTGCTGAAAACGTGTTTCCAACTGTTTCCAGCGTCATCGCTGCGGTACAAACCTCCTCCGGTATTGCAGCAGCCCCAGTAGATGCGATTGGAATCGGTCGGATCAACCACCAAGCCATAGAACATGCGACGACTGCCGGGCTGATTGGGAAGTTGCGTCCATGTGATGCCACCGTCAGTCGACTTGAAGACACCGCCGCCACTTTTTCCCGGTTCCACATCGCCGTCGATACCCAGGTAGACGATTTTGGGATCCTTCGGGTCGACCGCAAGCGCGCGGGGATGGCCTTGGCCCCACATGGTATTGGGGCGCACGATATAATCGGGCAGTCCCTCCGTGATGATCTTGAAGGTCTTGCCGCCGTCCTGGCTGACGACCACGCGATCGGTATTTTTAATATTCCACGGCGAAACCGTACTGATGATCTGGTCCACACCATTGACATTGCTGACCCCTATCCGCCAGTTATGACCGCTGAGACTATCGCTGAATTTGAGCGGCCATAGTTGTTTCCAGCTCTTCCCGTCGTCCTCGCTCATGAACGAGCCTTCGTCCATGGCGCAGGTATAAACGCGATTTCCACTGAAACGAATATCGCTGATACACGAGATGTCGGCACCGCGCTCTCGTTCGGTCCACGTCTGGCCACCATCTTCGCTCAGGCACGAGCGCCAGTTGGCGCTGATGTAGAGCTCCTTGGGATTCAGGGGATTAATGGCCAGATTCGTCGCCGTGCTGAGGGGACTGGTGGTCGCGGCATCGCCCGGAAGGGTGGGGTCGTTTTCCCGGTCGGTGGTCATCGATCCGGACGACTTCCACGTCTGTCCACCGTCATGCGATTGAAAGAAACTGCCACCCCATCCGACGTTGCCGATGGCGTAAACGTCTGGCGAGTTGGCCGGGTTGACGACGATCTCCACGATAGAGCTACCTGCACTCAACCCTTGGGAGAGTTGGATCCAGGTTTTGCCCTTGTCGGTGGATTTCCAGATGCCGTCCGTCGCAAATCCACCATAAATGACATTTGGATTGGTTGGGTCGAAGGTTACCGCCGTGGCCTTCTTGGGCGTAGGCAGTTCCGTCCAGGTTTGACCGGCATCCACGCTGAGGACCAAGCCCGAATCACTCGTCGCGGCGATCACCGTCGCAGGTTCCTTGGGCGAGACGGCCACGGTAAAAACGGTGGAACTCGAGGTGGCGCTGCCGGTATGGATGTTGCCGTAAGTCTGAACGGTTTTGTCCGCATTAAAGTCTTTCACCATAACCTGCCCGGGAGCATCGACTGGCCAGGTTTTTCCGTCGGGTGTCTTGGTAAAGGCGAAGAAAAATTTGCCAAACATGCCAATGGAAGAATTGACGGGAAGGTCCCCGGCGCAGGAGAAGTCGAGACGATTGACGGTCGACCAATCGGGGCTCGCCAACGCCTGGGCGGTGTCGGGATGCTTCTTGGCGTAATCCGCATCGAGCGTAAAGTCCGCGGCCTTCAGCAGCACGTCCTGGGTCTGGGTATTTCGAAACAACTCATTCAAATTCTTGCTTTGATACGTGGCTCCGGTGCTGGTTTTCAAGATGAGATACGCCCTGGATTGAGTGGAGCCGTCACCCTTGAAGGTGAAGCCGAAGCCCAAGCAATCCGCCGAAGTCGAGCCTTTGGGAAATGCGAAGGGAAGCCAGAATCCGCCGAAGAAAGCATCGTTGACCTTGCCGAACTGGACCCGCAACGCGTCGGGATCCTCGGCACCACCGGACTGTTTCTGATAAGCGAGGGAGAAGGTCTGTCCGCCGTCCGTGCTTTTATAGACTTTACCCGTGGGAGTGCCGGAATAGACAATGTTGCTATTCGTCGGATTAACCGCGACACAGCGGATACTTTTGCCTTTGATTCCGCTCAGATGGAGTTCTCTGGCTTGGGGAAGGAGCGTCCAATGCTCGCCGGCATCAGTGCTCTTGCACAATCCGCCGTCGGTGGCGGCGTAAACATTTTGCGGGGTGGTCGGGTCGACCGCCAGGGAGAAGACGCCGTAGCCCGCAATGCCCGTATTGATCATGCGCCAGGTGCGCCCGTTATCTTCGCTTTTGTAAGCGCCGCCAACGTCGCCCGCGAGATAGATGACCCCGTTCGTCCCTGGGCTGAATGCCGCTGCATAATAAAAGCCGCCACCGCCCCAGCCGGTGGCTTCCCATGATGCAGGGGAGGTCGCGGGCGTTGCCGGAGCGACATCTGGAGCGGCACGCAGGCTTGAGCCGCCCGCGACGAGAAGAATCACTCCCATCCGATAAATCGGGCCAAAGTGGATGGGGTAATTTTTTCGAAAAGAACGGACAAGGAGGGTGATGGGCATGGAAGTAAACATAAGCTGGTTAAGTTTCAGCGGAATTGACGAAGCCAATCTCGGGATTTATGGCGAGAAGTACGACAGAAAGTGGGTTATTGCCAGTAGAGGGTTTCCATCAGATCGAGGGAACCGTCTCGCCCAATTGGAAACGAGCGGTGATCCGGTCGGTGGTTGATGCAAATGGTGGAAGGCTAGCTCCCAACATTTCCAGTACATGGCGGACAATTCGGGACGCCTATCGATTACCGGATTGGGCAGCAGGTTGCGAGAGGCGGCAAAGGTGGGCAACGGCTCGGGCGTGTACTCCTTCTTGATGAAATACTGCCCCCTCGTGTCATCCCCTAGAATGTCAAACGAGGCGAACGGGTCGACGGCTTGCAGGGGAGTGGATGAGATCATCATAAAAGTAGAGAGGAGAAAGACCGTCCCCCCAAAGCATGTGTGCATGGAAAAAGGGAATGGCCTATCGGTTCCGCTTGGGGAGGTTTTTTAATGGCAACGACAGATGTGATGATTCGTATTTTTAAAATAGCAAAGCCACCGTTTCTTTGTCCGCTGTCTCTTATTTTGTCATCTCATCGAAAAGCGGCTGCATCGCATCCGCCCATGCTTGATAACCAGATGCTTTCAAGTGGGTTCCGTCCGTTTGATACAAATCGGGAAGAATTTTCCCGTCGGAATCCTCGAATTTATCTGACATATTGAGGAAGCGGATGTCCGTTGTCGCAAGTTTGCCCAACACGGCATCAATCGCCTTGACCCGGGCATTCTGTCCTCCATTTCCCAGCGGTAAAATCCCGAGCAAAATAATTTTGGCGCCAGGAACCTTGGCCTGAATCTCTTTCAGGTTGGCCTCGATACCCTGGACGATTTCGTCATTCGTCCCGGTTCCGGTAAAGATATTATTTACGCCGATCATCAGGACCACCAGCTTGGGCGAGACCCCATCCAAGGTGCCGTGATCCATTCTCCACAGGGTTTGTCGCGTTGTGTCGCCACCGATCCCTAAATTGAACGAGGGTTCGGGTGCGTAAAGTTTCGCCCAAAGATCTTTCCCCGCTTGCGCCCACCCTTTCGTGATGGAATCGCCCAGAAAGACCACTTTCACCGGAGGTCCCTGCTTGATTTGGCTCACGAACCCATTGTGCGTCTGTTGCCAAGCCATCGGAACGGAAGGCCAGAAGCCCCAAGCCGGCTCCCAAGGTTTGCCCATCGGTGCAGGGCCGCTGGTCATCGTGGCTTGGGAGGCCCCGACTAGACCGGACGCATCCGGAGTCGTTTGCGCCGGGCTGGATGTGGGAAGGGCCCCCCAGTTGATCAGGGCCAGAAGGAGAAAACGCGAAAATGAAAAATTGAGCATGGGTCCTTATTGGTCGGCTTTCTTGGTGAGCGTGCAATCGGCCAGATAAACTCCGGCTGCTGCCGGGCCAACGTACTGGAACCGGATCCAGGCCAGGCTGACCACCGCTGCGCCATTAATCGTGCTCAACTGGTCGGCGATCGGAATTTTCACCTGCTGCCACGTCCCGGCATCCTTGGTTGCCGCAGGGATGGTTACCGGGCTAAATTTGGCATGGATCGGCTTGCCATCGGCCCCCAGAAACGTGAGGCCCAATTGCACCGTTTGCTCATCGCCCGGGATGCCCGTGCTCGTTTTCCCGTTTTGGATGTAAAGCGTGACGTAGCCCGATTTCCTCATTTCATCGGTCAACGGAATACCGTTATCGGCATTTAGGGAAATACCCGCATACGCCGCTACATCGCTCTTCGCTACAATCTCGAGGGAAGAAAATTCATCCTTCTTCACCGTGGTATTGGTTGCAGTGGATAGTCCTCCCCAAGCCTGTATTTTCCAACCATCGGAAATGCCGCCCGATTTCCCGAGAATCATATCATCGGCCCGAATAGTCGAGGTCAACAAAATCGCGAAGACGACCGAAGCCGTAAAATACGTATAATAACTGAGGAGAGTTGAGCGAAGGATCATTGCCCTTTTTACTGTCTTAACGACAGCGATGCAACAAAATCCTCCCCGGTTCTATCTTCTTAGCCGCCGCCTCCACCTGTACAATGTGTCACCATGACCTGGCGCTCTTTCAAATTTCGGGTTGAAAAACCTCTTTGCTTGGCGCTCTATTTGTTCAGAGAATGCTATACACTCGGTAAGCCATCGCCATGCTTGAAAAAGGTCCTGATTTTTTTCGTCGACTTCATTCGACGTGAAGTTCGTTTAAAAGATCCGAGATCTCCGGCTGGCTACTTTGTCAATGCAAAGATTTCGATTCGTCAGGAGCGCATGCGCTTTTTCGAGTCTCGCGCGGAGAAAGAGTTTCATCGGGGATTGCTCGGCATACTCATTGAAAAGATGGCGGAAGTATTCTGATGGGAATGTTGGATGGCTGCATGCCTCTCTTGCGGTCGCTACAAAACTACCGAGCGGTCGAGTCCGTGGGTGCAGGAGGAGTTGCGACAGTCGCCGACGCAGGAGAAGCAGGAGGCGCAGCGGTGGAAGGATCACCGTAAAAAATGCCGTTACCCTTCGTGCCGAGATAGACCCTGCCATAGGTCTGTTGGTCCGCGGCCATGGCAAAAGGTGGAACGCCAATTTGAGGAGCGCCCAGGTCGGTCCAAGTGGCCCCATCATCGTCGGAACGGTAAAGGCTCATCTCGGGGCTGCTGTTCACCTTTCCGTAGACGTAGACGGCGGGATTGGAAGGAGTGGCATTGGACGCTTTGCCCACAGCGAGGAAATCGGCGCTTTGGACTTTGGTAATCTTGGTGAAGGTCTTTCCAGAGTCGATTGAATGATAGAGGCCGTCCTTGATCATGCCGACCCAAAGATCGCCGTCTCTTCCAGGAGTGGTCTCGACGGTCAGGTTATTGGTGGCATAGCTGAAAGGCAGTTCTCCGCCGGGGGCAAAGGTCGCTCCGCCATCGGTGCTGACGTAGAGTTTGCCGTAGCAGTAAACATAGAATTTATCGCCAGTGACCTTGTCGGCGGCCAAAGGATGCCGGGGACCGCTGGCAAAGACATTATCGCCGATGAAGGTGCCCTTGGGAATGGAAGCAATCAGTGTCCAGGTGGTGCCTCGGTCGGTGGAGCGATAAGCGGGGCCCGTTTGGGGAACCCAAACCATGGTTTCACTGGTGGCGGAGACGGCGATGCGTCCGCCGGCAGCGCCCGCGGGACTTTTCCAAAGCGTATAGGTCGTTCCGCCATCGGTGGAATAACCGCAATATCCGTCGCCGTTCCAGGAAACGCGTCCAACACGGGCGATGAAATTGGGATTGGTTTCCTCAACGGCGACGCCGGTCATATTGCCCCAGCCGCTGATGGTCTTGGTGAAAATGAAGGGAAAAAACTTCACCATGCCAACGGCGGGTGAATCGGTGAGGGACTTGTGATCCCATCCGCCGACGTCCGCTACGCAAGAGAACAGGACGTTATCGCCGGAGGGAGGGGCGAGAAGGGTCCCTTCGGTTACGGTTTCTTCGTGCCCGGCGGAACGGGATTTCCAGAGGACAGGACTGGCCCAGACATCGGTGGTTTCGTATGCAAAGAAAAAATCGCCGAACCAAACGGTGGATTGATTGAACGGGTTCCAGCAAAAAGTGCCAGTGGCCTGACCGATGCTGGTGGCGAACCATGGATCCTCGGATTTATCGTGTTTCTTTTCCATCAACTTCCATGTGGCGCCGCCGTCCTTGCTCCGGTAATGGTTGAAAACATAGGGGCTCCACGAACTGCTGCTCACGACGACTTCATCCTTGTTCTGTGGATTGACGGCAACGGCCGAGTAACCGCCCTTGGTCGGGGGAGAAATGGTACTCCAGGCGCTGCCATCCCATTTATGAACGCCAGTGGAGGAAGTCACATACATCGTACCGCTCGAATGAAGAGAGGCCTTGATGGCCTTGGGCGGACTGTTGGGCATGAGGGTAAAATTGGCGCCGCCGTCGGTGCTTTCGTAAACGCCATCGCCGTTGCCGATGAAGATGTTCTTGGTGACGTCGCCCTGTTTTCCTCCACTGGGATCGAATTGCACGAAGTTGCCACAGATGTCGTTGATCTTCGTCCATGTCGCGCCGGCGTCGAGGGTCTTGAAGGTGCCATTGGCAGGAGTGGGGGCCTTGGCGCCGCGGGTCACGACATAGACCACGTTGCTGTTTTGCGGATCGACTTCAATGCGTTGGCCGGCACCCTGTTCCTTGTTGGGATTGACGTCAAGCAGGACATGACAATCGGTCCAAGTATGACCACGGTCGGTGGATTTCAGCACGGTTCCATCGACTGACCACTCACCACCCGTGGTGATGTAAAGGATGTTCCCGGTTTTGTCGCGGGGATCGAAGGCCAGACGCGCGCCGGCGATGCGATTTCCTTTGGTTGCCCCATAGAGCATGCCATCCCAGCGCTGGGTATCGTTATTCCAACGGTAAGGCGTCCCCACGTCCGTGGTCATGAAATAGAGATTGGGCACCAACGGATGGGCCTGAATCGTGGTGGTGGCGCCACCGCCGCCAACGCGAACCGTTGACCAAGTGTAAGTTTCGGCGCGGATAATGGAAGAGCCGATTAAAAGCGTTGCGAGGACGAAAAGGCTTGTTTTCACAGCGTATAATTATACGTATCACACAATGAATGCCAATACTCTTTTTGTGGTGACAGCGTCGACAAATCGATTGCAGAAAGTTGCCTCATGCGTCTCCATCGCGAGCTCCACTTGAACAGTCACGCAACTGGTGGTGCGTTAAATTTGATGCTGGTTAGAATCCCTGCTTTAACGAGTAAGCAAGTGGACGAGCACGCCAGTCTTTGGTTCGTTCGATATGGTTGATAATGCGGCGGCGCGGATCGATTTTGATTTCGCGATACTCTGGACGATCGACGAGGTTGCACCGTTCGAAGGGATCGTTTGCCAAGTCGTAAAGTTCGTCTCTATGCACCGGTGCGCGGGCTTCTGTGGATCACGGTGAAGGGCTCGACACAGTTGCCCTATTCCGAGAACACGTACGACGCGGACGGGACGATTGCGACGTGGACGACGCAAACAGGGACGCTGACGGCAGCGTTGCGCACGCTCAGCTATAAATGTTGTAGTCGAATGGGCCTATCTTCACATCGCCGCCAGGCAGGATCAGGTTCGATTCATTTACCGTCCGCACCACATCCATCGCACTTAGTTGATTGGCCTCCATCTTTACTGGATCGACGCAAACCATGATTTGCCGATACCGGCACCAAAAGGCTGCGGAACCGATGCGCCAGTTACGCCGGCCATCTGATTGCGCACGGCGAACTGCCCCAAATCACGCAACTGCGCTTCATTAAGCCCTTCACCCTTCAGTGTGACCAAGCAAACCGGAAGACTGGAGGCGTCCATTTTCAGTACCACCGGCGGCAAGGTCCCAGGTGGTAGTTTGCGAAGATCCGCCCATTGCCAGATTGGAAATCGTTGTTACCGCTGAATCGGCATCTGTCCCCGGCTGGAAATAGACCTTGATGATGCTGACTCCAGGGAGGGACCGCGATTCCATGTGCTCGATACCGCTTCCCAATGTGAAGAATCGCTCAAAACGCCCGGTTATATCCGTCTCAATCTGCTCCGGCGGCATGCCGTTAAAAAAAGTCGCCACAACAACAACTGGGATCTTGATCGCCGGAAAGAGATCGACAGCCATCCGGGTGATGCTGGTAATCCCCAACACCGTCACCATCAAGCAAAGGACGATGATGAAATAGGGATACTTGAGGGCAAAGCGCGTCATGGACGAATGAAGAGCTATTGCTCCGCTAATCGTTGGCTCCGCATTCAAAATTATGCACCTTGTCCGCGATACCATCGCGCGCCGTCAAAATCAACACCGGTACCTTCGTGTTTCCCCGGCGAATATGCTGCAACCAGTCCATTCCAGACATCCCCGGCAAGGGAAGGCGGCGGAGGCGCGACGCATTTCCAGGGAGCAGTGAGCGAGCCGAGCACGGTGAAGGTCAACGGCCAGCAGGCGACCATGACGACGAGTACGAACTTCGTGGCGAATCCGGTCTTGTCGACCGGAACCAATATCGTATCGGTCGTGGCCATGGACGGTAGCGGCAATGCCCAGACCCAATCTCCAGTAAAAACATATGGGCATTGTGAATTTACTGCTTACTTCCGGCAACTTTCACGTAATGACGTGACGCTCGCGATGGTGATGGGGGGACAGGTCGAAAAATTTTCTGATGAAACGAAAAAATCCACCGCTTGATGGATTTCAATTCTCCACCAGCGTGTTGATGCACCAAAAAATCTGACAACCATCTGACAATTTTTCCGTAACTTGAAACGTTTCCAGCCTACATCCCCGCATTCAAATGACGTTTTTCAGAGGAGAGAATCCGCTGGAATCATCAGGAGTCCGCGCCGGGACGGATTCGACCCCCGCCTCGGGCACATTGATTATCAACATTTGTGTGCCTTGACCGATAATTCTTTGGAACCCGAATTAGCCGGAATAAGCCGAATTAACCGGAATTATCGGTCAAGGACATACGTGTCCCTTGTAGCGGCTTGGGACACATCAATTGGAGGATACTTTTGCTGGCCGTTAATCCGGGCCCTCTTTCATTTCTAGTAGCATTGACCTCAATCGATTGAGATAGAGACCGTCCCGACGTGCGGTTTCCCAAGGGTCGTGGCGTCGATTATGATCGGGATGTTCCACGGACAAGGTGAGAGAAGCTCGGCCACTGGCCTTAAGCGTATCCACAACAGGTTTCCAATCGAACGCACCATCATCGAGGAAAGTCAGATCGCCTTCACCGAGCCCCAGCGTCCAATTGTGGATGTGAATGTGGGTTGTTGTGGGTGCCAGCGCCTCGACGCTGATTTTCCAGTCCTCTCGGACAAGGGGCAGCTGCAGGTTCGTGGTGAGGTTGGGACGATCGACCTCGTGGATTAAACGGAGGGCCGATGGACTGTCTTCCATCAAGCTGCCTTCATGGCATTCGAGGCAAAGTTCAACATGTTGTCGGGCCGCAATATTGCAAAATTCGCGAAGGGACACGATGGCATCTTGCCATTGTTGCGGTGTGGCTTTATGGGCACCCACGACCCCGTCCCCCCAAGGTGGTCCCGTAAAGACCCGCAGCCTCGAGCAATCCATAGTCCCGGCAGCCTCTAGCGACTTGATGAGAGTCTCGCGGCTTCGGGCGATAGTCGGTTGGCCTCCCATAAAATTGAAATAAGGACAAAGTTGGAGCACACGCATGTCTGCAGCCTTCAACGCGGCGGCCCAAGCAGAGGTACCGCCTTCGTCGAGGCGATCAGGCCAAAGTTCGATGCCATCAAAACCACAATCTCGAAGGCGTTTGAGGTTGCTGGCGGGACGAAGGCCGGAAAAAGGCCAGCAAAATCCAAGATCAATTTGTTTCATGGTTCATGCGGGCTGGGGCTGCTCTATCAATGAAATCGAATGGGAACTCTTTGTTCCAGCCAGACAATATCAGAATTGTATACAATATGTTAAAATAAATGAGCTTGTATGTTTTTTAGTATCTTCTTACGATCCACTTTTATCGTTTCCTTTGCATGCGCTTTATTCTGTCATGTTGGTTGTCATCGATTCAAATTCCAGTCGCGCAGCTGGGAGGGCTTCAGTCCTGCCATTGACGATATGCATTTCAAATTCCGAGGAGGCCCAAGATGGTTTCCGTCGCCGACATTAAAGCTGCCTGGGCAATGGGGTGGGTGACCAATGAAGGTACGGCTTTTAAAGGATGGCTGGGAGCTTTCCCATTTCGGTCCTGATACGGTAGGAGAATTGGCCAAGCCCGCCCATGGCTGGAGATCGGTCTCCGTACCTGGTTGTTGCCAGACTTCACCGTTCGGGCTTCCCCGCGCGGAGCTTTACCGGGGAACGAAAATCAAAAGCGTTCAATGGATGGATAGCCGTCTTTGGGTTTACCGCCGTCTGGTGCAAGTTCCCCGGGTCGGTCGTGAAGAGAGCATCCGGCTTGTCTTCCGGGGGCTTGATTATCGTTACCGGATATTGGTGGACGGAAATTGTCTCGCGGCGGGCGAGGGAATGTTTCACGCCGTCAACGTCCCCCTCGATCTGGTGCAGGGACGGCGCATTTGCGTGGAAGTTCAGCTTGCGCCGCCACCGGCGACCAAGGCTGCTCTTTGGGAAACGACCAAGGCACAATTTTCACGTGGATGGGATTTTGCTCCCACCTTGCGGACAATCGGAATTTGGGACGAGGTAAGACTCGAAATCGTCCCCCGACTGCGGGTGGAAAACGCCTTCATTGAGACGCGCCTGCAAAATCGTCAGCGTGCGCTGGTGACTGTCCACGCAGAATGGAGCGAGCCTGTGAAAAGCGGCTGGGCCGATATTTCAATTGGCGGCGCGCATCGCCGTGTCCCATTGTTGGGCGGAACCCGGCTCGTGGCTCTCCTTGAGATCGAGGCGCCGGAACTTTGGTGGCCAAACGGTCTCGGTCATCCCGTCCTACATGTGCTCACCATCCGTCTTCACGTCAAAGGGCGCCGGACGGTGACATTTGAGCAGCCAGTGGGACTGCGAGAGGTGGGCCGCATACCGGCAAAAGGCCAGCGTCCGATGGACATCCCCTTGCAATTTACGATCAACGGAGTGCCGTTCTTCGTCAATGGTGTAAACTGGGTGCCACCCGACTCCTGCGTGGGGGACATTGGAACTGTACAATACGACCGCCAGTTGGAAGCATTTCAGGCCGGGCACATCAACCTGGTCCGTGTCTGGGGCGGGGGATTGCGGGAGAAAGCGCATTTTTATCGACGGTGCGATGAATTGGGGCTGCTTGTCTTCCAGGAGTTTCCCATCGCTTGTGGCATGGGCCAATCCGAAACTTATCGGCGGCAATTACAGAGCGAGGCACGTCAGATCGTGCGCAGCTTGCGTGTCCATCCCAGCGTTTTTATCTTCAGCGGCGGCAACGAGAATTATCACTATTGGCATATGCTCGACCGGGATGAACCGCATCTGAGGGAGGCCGCCCGACTGGCATCCATCGCGGTGAATGACGGGAAGCCCTTCGCCGGGCGTGAATGGCTGGCTGGCGCAGTCAAGCGTTACGACGAGCCGCTGCATTTGATTCTCGGAGGCGTCACGGCGGAAGAGGCGCCACACTGTCTTTACCAAAACACGTCTCCGATGGAAGGTGAAGGCGAAGTCCACGGTATCTGGAACTGGAACCCCGGCATCGGAGATCATCGTTATCGGGGATTCAAAACGTTCTACGACTATTGGCGCGCCGCCGACCAGCACCTTTATTCCGAGGCAAGCATTTCATCCATTGCCAACCGCGACACCATTCGCGAAGTTACCGGGAAGGCTTCGGAACGATTGCCGGCTTTTGACGATGAGACGTGGAACCTGCATCACGCCTTCCACGGATGTTGGGACCATCATCGCGACCTGTGGCTCGATATTCCGTCAACGGAGAAAGTGTTCGGGCCGATTCGTCGACTCTCCGAATTGGTTGCACTCAACCAATATCTTCAAGCGGAAAGCGGGCGATTCATGATTGAAGAACTGAGACGCAAGCAACCCGTGACCACGGGGGTAATCTGGTGGGGCGTCAATGAACCATGGCCGGGACTGGCCGGAAACGCGCTCATCGATTATTACGGGCGCGCAAAATATGCGTGGTACGTGCTGGCCAACGCCTTTTCTCCCAGCATCCTTAGTCTGCGCTACGAGGAACTTCGACCATGCACGTTCACCGGTGAATTGTGGCTGACGTGTAATGACCGCAATGGTTTAACCGGGCGTTACCACGTGAAGGTTTTGGGGCAGAAAAAGAAGGTTATCGATCTTTATCAGGGCAAGTGTGACGCTGGTTATCTCCAATCGCATCCCTTGTTGCAGTTAACACCTTTTCGTATGGACTCGAAGGATTGTATTACGGTGGAGACTACCTTGTTCGACGACAAAGGGAGAGCGATTCACGAAAATCTTTACTTATTTGGCAACATCCGCGCGAACGTCCTCAAACTTTTTGCCCGCGCCTCCTCCCGAGCCAGCAAGACCCGAAAATCTTCCCACCGTAAAGGCCTCATCCGGCATTAGACTTTAAGTGGCGGAATCGCGGAGTCCAAAAACGAGAGCACGCAGGTCGAAGTCCACGCAATCGAAGTATCGCGTACACCTTGGCCGTTGTCGCCGCGATAATTCTCAAAATTGCCGACGCGGGCGACATGATGCAGGTAGTCCCGGATCAGGGCGGATGATTCCCCTTCCTGGTCATTGACCCTCAAGGCCTCGGCGACAATGAAGACCGCCACGGGCCACATGGGGCCGCGCCAGTAGCCGTCGTCCTGGAAGAGAGGGCTTTCCCGAGGCTCCGTCAACACGCCGAAGGGAGCGCGATAACGACCGCCGGCCAGTAATCCTTCGAGGCACCACTGCCGAGCGCTTTGGGGCAGGCGATGACCCAAGAGCAGGGGAATTTTCAACAACAGACTCTCGGAGGCGACTTCTTCGTGAGTACTGCTCATTCGAGCAACGAACCGGTGGCCGGTCCAAAAATGATCAAGCATCTTCGCTAGCATGGTTTTCGCGCCTTCATCCCAGGCAAGGGCTTCCGCTTCGAGTCCGAGCTGCCGGGCGGTCCGGGCCAGCCACTCCTGTTGGAGGATCAACCAGGTGGCGAGGTCGGGCATTTCGATGGGAAAGCCCCGATCGAAGACGGTCGCGTTGTCCCAGCCGCTGTCGCAACCGTCGAGATAATGAGGAATTCCATCGTGGTCCTCATCTCGTTCGCGCAGCCAAAAGTGAGTCATCCTGGCGAGGGCCGGATAGATTTCCCGCCGATGAGGGTCGCCAAACCAGCCATGCCGTTCCTCGAGCAGCCCGAGCATCCAGCCGTGAACGGGCGGTTTAAGAATGCCCCAGAGGAGTTGGTTCGCGCACATGACATCGGGCAGAGCACCATGCTCGTCCTGATGGTCGAAAAGCGCCATAAAGCTGTTCCACGCAAGCTCAGGATCGATTCCTGCCGTACCCAATAGATGCCAGCAGTGGTCCCACGACCAGAGACCGATCAGGTAGCCCTTCGACACGAGGATGGTTTCACGATGAAAATTCCCATGTGGTGCAACGACCAAGTTCCACACGTTCCACAATTCCCGGTTGCGCAATGCCTCAAACTCGTCAGGAATTGGGCGGGAATTCCTTTTCCATGAGGAGAAACTGGAGCGGGAGGCATTGGCGCAGTCTTCCTGCGAGCCAATCGGGGCTGGAACGGTCCCCGCGCTCGAGGTGTGATGAATCAGGATTTCGACAGGATCGGAGGACGCATCGAGCCGAAACAACCAGCGATCCCCTTCTTTCACCCGGACGAGATTTCCCAGATAGGGCGCAATGAGCAGCCAACCACACGAACCGGCGCGCACGGCCCAGCCATGGGACCCGAGCCGTAACGCTTTTCCCTTTCTTAAATCAAGGCATACCGTGATGTTTTCGGCGCAGATCCGCAAGGTAGAGGCATCCTGAAACACGGCGGAGACGAGCCCGGGCCCTGCATTCTCTTGCAGGATGAGCATGCCCGGGTCCATGGTGTGCTTCCATTCGACGTACGATCCATCGCGTTCCAAGTTCAGATCGAAGATGTCGGGCTCTTCCCAAAGTGTGCCGGCCGTCATGCGCAGGCTTAGCGGCGCGGCGGGATCGCCGCCGTAAAGTCCGCCCGGTCTTTTTCGGTAAAGATTGATCCATGAGCCGCGACGGCTGAACGGGAAGACATGAAGCTGCGCCGGCATCATAGGTTCATTTTTTTGCAGTCTTAATCCGGACCAGGTATATTCCAGATTCCTCCGTGGCGGAAATTTCCGGCAAGGTCACTTTAAGCGGGAAGGACGCCTTGGTCGTGGTTTCTGCGCTTCCCCGAGGGGACCCATCGAGGCCGATGGATTGGATTTCAAAGAAGCCGTTCGAGAGGTCGGGGATGGAGACTTCCACCTCGCGGGCGGGTTGGGCTGTAATATTCCCCTTCTCATCCGGCACGCCATCCTGCCACACGGCGAGGTAAGTATCATCGGAATTGGTCAGGTGAATCGCATACGCTTTTACCTGATCGGACGGTGTTACCTTCAAGGGCAGGGACCTATAAGGCCGGCTGCCGAAGGTCTTCGCCACCCATTGAAAGGTGGCGTAGCTGGGGCGCTTGACCAATTTTCCATCAGGTTCCCTGTCCACGAGGGTATAAAAAGACGGGTCTTTGTCGCGCGTGCTTGGACCGATTCCCAGGCAGAATTGGCTGAGAATTTCCACACGTTGCTGGCCGAGAAAATAAAAGGTGCTTTTCACCAAAAATTTCTGGGCGTCCGTAAAACTCACGAAACCCTTGCCGGGCTGCGGGTCATCCCAGGCGGGCCAGCCCCATTCGGTGACGGCCAGCGGCATCCGGACGTGATGCTTGTCGAAAATCCGGTCGATATTGGTCCGAAACCCGCCGTCGATGGCGCTATACCAGCGGGCAAAAGACATCGGCATGGATGCGTAGCAGTGAAAGGCATAGGCATTGAGATCAGGGCCGGCCCCACACTCAAGCAGCAGGTCGCCGCGTTGGCCGCCGTAATCGCGATTCCAGCCTCCATTCATGACCGTGGCGTCCGGCTGAAGTTCATCCATTACCCTCCGTACCTCGGCGATCATCGGCACGAAACGATCTCCGAGCCAATAGTGCCAATTATCCTTAAACGGAGGCCGTCCGATCGGGGCTGGCAATCCAGGCCTCTCAACATAGCTGCCTGTCGCGAGGTAACCGGCATCGGGTTCGTTCCAAATCTCATAATATTTCACCGAGCCGCGAAAGGCATTGACCACCGTATGCAGGTATTCATTCCAATCCTGCAGCCGATCCGGTGGACCGAAGGCGGGATTGCGCCAGGTCATCGTGGCGCCAGTGAGAGGTTTGGCCCAAGCCGTGCAGTAGTCGAGTACAACGAGCGGCTCGATGTTGCGCTTCTTCAAGTCCGCGATTTGCTGGAGCAGTTGATCAAGATAGGCTCGATTGAGCTGGTGATCGTGAGGATAAAGCCCGCTCCAGGAAGCCTCAATGCGTTCCAAACCGACACCACTTTCCGCCAGCAAATCAAGGTCGGCATTGCTATGTCCCGAAATGCTGGTGCCAAAGATGGTGTAGCCGGGCCAGGCAGGGTTTGATGCGGGGCGAAGGGCGGGCTTTAGGTTGGCGATTTCAGAAGTGGAAATCCTCCCGTCATGAGTGACGCTGTTGACGACGACCTGGTATTCCTCGCCCTTGGTCAGGTCGGTAAGATTGACGGCATGGATTTCATCGTATGTCTCATCCGGAAGGCGGGTGATTTCCCTGCCCTGACTGGAAACCACGACGGTCGATCTCACGGGCTCGCTGGTGGTGAAAACCAGCCGGGCCGACGAGTCCGTAACATTAGTGAAACCGATGCCGAAGGTGGTTGGTGGCTGTCGGGGCGCGGGATCCTCTGCCGCCGGGGCCATAAGCCTGAAAAGGATGACGAACGCGACGATAAGGAACGAAAATTTCATGGCAATTGGATTCCGAAAAAGGTCTGGCAGGGAAGTGTGCTTGTCCAACTTGGTGGGAATGATCCGAATGTTTTCCAGTAGTCGAAGACCCCGGCGGCTTCGCTCCAGCTCAGGCCATTATTTGCGCCGAGTTTTTCATCGTTGTAGAGAATGAAGCCGAAACGAAGTTTTTTGTCTTCCGGGCGGAAAAGTGGAATTTGCGAGCGGGGAATCGACATTTCGTAGATCGTTTCCTTTTTTGTTTCGTCGCGGGTGATTTTTATTTTCGAGCCCGAGACGGGACCGATGCCGGGAACGGTATCGGTCTGATAGCCGTTCCGCCGGCTCGTGTCCGCGCCGCACAGTTGCGTCAATTGATCGCCGTCGGTTGAGACGTTAGCGGCGTAACAATAGTCGGTGTCGAAAAAGTCTCCTTTCCACGCGTAGGGATCGCTCATTTGGCGTCCTCGACCGGGGATGCGGTCACGGAAGCCAAAAGCAAATTCGAAAACATCGCCGCAACTGGTGATGTGATCGAGCCCATCGGGCATTCCCCGGCGGTAAGGAAGAGTGATCTTGGTCGCGAGGCGGCCTTTAACGACCGGTGCACCGGCGTCGCATTTCAGTCCGGGTTCCTTGACGTCGACCGCGAGATAAATGTTCTCCTTGTCATATGCGGTATAGATCCGGGCGGTGATGGCCGCATTTTTCGCCCGGGAGTCATCATGGTAAACACCAGGGTTAAGTAGATTCTTGGCCGAATCAACGACGGTTTTCAATGCAGAGCTTTCAATTAGTACAGGCGTTGACCCTTTCCAATCGTCAAGTGAGCCATCGACGGTAATGGAGAGGGGAACGAAACGGGCTTCCGAGAGGGTCTGCAATCTGTTGAATTCCCGAAGGGACTTGTCGTCATCGACCTTGGCGGAGAGCCGAATGGCGTATTCGTTTTTTGGCGAGAGTTCGACACCGGGCCAGGCCAGTTTAACCTCGGTCAATTTTCCGGTCGGTACCGAAAAGGGCGCGGAAACGGCCTGATTTTTGTCCACAAGCGTGAGGGTGAGTTTTCCGGTAAGATCGCGGTTAAGTTGGTTCTGGAGACGCACCAGGAGGTCTTGCTTTTCGGCAGCGGGTCGGGAAAGGGATAACGCGTAGGCATTTACCGGGACGACATTCTCGATTTTTGCATGCTGGAGCCGGTCGCGTAGGTCCATAACACTGAGCTGGTCGGTGGTGAAATAAACTGGATTTGGGCCGAAGGGAACGGTCAAGGTGGAACTCTTCGCCGCGAACTCTCGGCCGGTCAAATCGAATGCGCGAATATGGTCGGCATGGTCGACGGCCAGTCGTCCTTCGCTGTCAAGAGTGTCTGCCGTGGCTCCTGTCAAAGCCCACACCACAGCCACTTTGGTCGTGTCATCCACCCGGTCTGCGGGAAGTGGAACGTTCCAGCGCGCGCTTAGTTCGGATGCCCGTGGAAGCGTCCGCACTTCGGGGGTGATCCACCGTGGCGCGGCAAAGATCGCTCCCGTGATGAGTTGCTGTTCCGGCCAAAGATCGCAGACAATGGGGCGATCTTCCAGCAGATGGGTCATGACGGCGAAGGACGTATTGCTGCGCGTCCATCGCGGGCCATAACCAATTTCCCATTGCGCGTTGCCCATGAAGGCGCCATCAAGCTGGGCGTTCACATAATACTCCACGACCTTGGCGGCATTTATGAGGTTGTCATCCGGCTCCGGCATGGTGGCCAGCTTGGCGATAATGTCGGTATTCTCCTTGGCCAGCGCGATTGCTTCGGGCGAGGCTTTTTGCTCCGGGGAATTGAGGCCGCGACGAATGGAGAGGATTTCCTGCTGTCTTTTTTCAAGCGACAACCGCTCGGGGCTTTTTTGCAGGGAAAAATTTGTGCCCCCTTCGGTCAGGTAATAGTACTTCAGACCCATTTCGCGTGTCGCCTCCATCCCACTGTCGATAGCTCGCAGGTTTTCACCATCGCGGTAGGAAGAAAGATCGGTTGCCGCATATGGATGATGGGTCGTGCCTTGCAGCAGTCCTTTCCAGCAGTCGGGAAACGGAGCGATGTTGTCCCGGACGAACATGCTGCTGTTGCCGGCGACAATGCGTAACTGGGGATTCACACGCAGGGCCATTTCGCACCATTGCTTTTGAAGGTCGCGGTAGTCCTGGGGAGTAGCAGCCCAGGTCCAGCCGAAGATCCACGGTTCATTCCAGAATTCATAGGTGGCCAATTCGGGATAATGGCGCAACACTTCCTCCCAGGTATTTACGAACTCCTCGTTGTTGCGCGGCGGACCCCACATGCCCAGTTGGAGGGCGAGATTGGTGCGGCCATAAGCGGCATCCAGTGCATAAGCCACCACCGGAAGGTCCCAAATATCCGCGGCTTTCGTGTCCGCCCAAAGCTTATCGAGCTTTTCAAAATTGAGCGGCAGGGCCTTGCCGGTCGAAGGCTGTTTCCACTCGGCCTCGGTAAAGGCTACATCGGGATTAAAGTGGGTTCGCTCCACCTTCAGGCCAATGGCGTGCAGGAAGGCGAGATCGGGTCCGGCCTTAAGCCCTGCGGTATTGGAAGCAAAAAATGAATTGGGACGCAGGCCCGAATGCGGAGGGGGAATGACACCTAACTCGAGTAAAGCGGTGGCACCCAAGTGCGAGTCTTCTGCCTTGGCCGTGATGACATAAAAACCGAAGTGACCGGGAAATGGAATTTTTTGCACGCGCGGTCCTTGGGTTGAAGCAGTGAAGGAAACAGTTTGTGACCAGGGAATTGGCTGGTCAAAAATATCGCACGAGCTCAGCCGGATTTTCGCTGCTGAGGAAGGCTTCCACATCACGGTTAACTCAATTGAAGCCGGTTGTGCTGCTTCGGGCCACGGACGGTTGATCATACCGTAGGTTCCCTCTTCGGCGTACAGAATGAGGGGTGAATCTTCCGCGCGGGCGGGCATGATCGCGAGGACGATGAATAAAAGTAGGGAGGGATATTTCATGGCGGTTATTCCTTCAGCGCGCTCGACATCACGCTGTTAATGAAACTGCGCTGGGCCATGAAGAACAAGGTCACCACGGGAATGAGGGTAACCAACGCCGCGGCCATTACGAGTTGCCACTGCGTGCCCGAGCTGCCCGCTGCCACGTCCTGACTGGCCTGTTTAAAATAAGTGAGGCCAAGGCTGATCGGATAGAGGCGCTCATCATTGAGGTAGATGAGCGGGCTGAAATAGTTGTTCCACGAAGCGATCAGCGTGAAGACCGCCAGCGTCCAGAGAATCGGTTTGCAAAGTGGCAGGGCGATCAGTCGAAAAACCTGCCACTCATTTGCGCCATCGATGCGCGCGGCGTCGAGCAGGTCCTTGGGAATTTTCTGGAAGAATTGCTTCAGTAAAAAAATTCCAAACGCATTGCACCCCAGCCATGCCGGTGCGATCAGGGGTACATACGTGTTGTAAAAGCCCAGTTTGACGAACATTGCGAAGACCGGAATGGCGGTGATTTGGGCCGGGATCATCATTGTTCCCAGCAGCACTCCAAAGAGGAGGTTGTTCCAGCGGCCCGGGTAGCGGGCAAACCCCCAGGCCACGATCGCCGTGCTGATCAGGCTGCCGGCGACCTGGCTGAAGGCGATAATGACCGTGTTAAAAAGATACCGCCAGAATGGGAAGCGATGGAAGATCTCGATGTAGTTTTCCCACTGGAACCTCTTGGGCAGAAGGCTGGGTGGGATCTCCATTGTCTCCGGATAGGTTTTCAGGCTGGTAATGAGCATGAAGACCAGCGGGAGCAGCGTGAGCAGGCTGATCAACACCAGCGGCGTATAGTTAATTGCGGAATATTTCTTCATGCCCGTTCGTCCTCCGGTGCAAGCCAGTAACGTCGTGCCCAGAAGTTGACTCCAGTGATCATCAGGATGATGAGGAAGAAGAGCCAGGCCATGGCCGAGCCTGACCCGATTTCGAGCCGGGAGAACGATTTCAGGTAGAGATATAGGATGTAAAAGTCAGTCGATCTTTCGGGGCCGCCTGCCGCCTCGTCGCCGCCATTGGCCGTGCTGACGATGTAGGCGATGTCGAAGACTTGCAACGCACCGATGCAGCCCATGGTCAGGTTGAAAAACATGACAGGTGAGAGGCTGGGAAGCGTGATGTGCCAGAAACGGGAGAAGGCGCCCGCGCCATCGATCTCGGCCGCTTCGTAGAGCGAATCGGGGATATTCTTCAGTCCGGCCAGGAAAATCAGCATGGGACCGCCGAAACCCCACAGCGAAATCAGCACGAGCGACGGGAGGGCCCAATGGGGGTCTTGGAGCCAGCCTGGCCCGGGCAGACCGATGAATCCAAGCAGGTGGTTGACGATGCCGTACTGCGGATTCAAAAGCCATATCCACATCATGCTGCTGGCCGCCACCGGCAAAATGCTGGGGAGATAAAACAGCACGCGAAAGAGGCCGACTTGGCGGAGGTTTTGATTGAGAAGCAATGCCGAGCCCAGCGCCACGAGCAGACCAAGAGGCACAGCGAACAACGCGTAAATCAGCGACAGCTTCAGCGAATGCCAGAACTCCGGGTCTTGGCAAAGGAGCGCGCGGTATTGGGCAAGCCCCACGTACTGGGGTGGATCGACAAGATTGTAATCGGTTTGCGCCCACCAGAAGCTGAGCAGCAACGGCCAGATGGTGAAGATGCTGAGGCCCACGATGCAGGGTGCCGCGAACAGGAAAAAGTACTTCTGGCCCGCCCGCTCCTCGGCAGTCTCTTTCATTCTCCTCCAGAGACGCCGAAGGCACCAAAATGCCGCCCCGGCCAACAGGATAATTTGCCCGAAAAAGAAGAGTGGATTGGCGGCGGGCTTGGTTTTCTGCAGATCAAGTTGCAGCCGGGAGACCGATTCGAGTTGCGCCGGTAAAACGGCCAATGACGAATTGTCGGGATCATTCAGGACATGGTTAATCTGGTCGTTAATCACAGTCGAGACGGGCCCAAACTCTTTCAGCTTGGGAATCGATTGCGCGAACGCGAGGGAGTCGATCAGGACTTCGGCGTGAAGCGGACGAACCGTGCGTGTTTCCGGTGTGCCCGCGAGGATTGTTTCCGCGGCGATATCGCGGCGAGCGGGCGGGATCATTCCACCCTGGGCCAGCGCCAACGCGATGTCCTTGCGCTGGAGAAAGCGAAGCACCTCAAAGGCGGCCTGGGGATGCTTGCATTGGGTGGAAATGCCAAGGCCTTCCACGGCGAGCTCGCCGGTCGCGCGTCCGGCGGGTCCCGCGGGCAATGGGGCGATGTCCCAATCAAAGCTGGCCGTGTCTCGCAGCGGCCCGAGTTCTGTCACATGGCCCCCGTAGTAAATGGCAATTCTGCCGTTCTCGAAGCCATTCGGGGGGGCATCGCGCGGTCGCGGTGCACTGTGGTCGACATAGATGAGGTCGTGCATGAACTGGACGGCCTGGAAGGTGGCGTTCGAATTGACTTTCAACTGACCGTCGGAGCTGAGCACATCGCCCCCCGCCTGGCGAATGAGGCCGAGCCATTCGACCCACCAGACGGTCTGGACGTTGGTGCCGTAGAGGGCAATGGAGCCGTCGGGATTAAATTTGGTCAACGCTTTGGCGTCCCGTCGGTAGTCGTCCCAGGTCCAATCCCGTGATGGTTCGGGTAGGCCCGCTTTGCGAAAAAGATCCGGTCGATAGAAAATAAACGGGACGTTGTAGCGCACCGGGATCATTTTCAGCGTCCCTTCATACCGGCAATTTTGCAACAGCGACGGATAATATGGTATTTTCTCGTCGGCGAGCGAATTGAAGTAGGGGTCAAGATCAATCAACTTACCGTGAAGAGCGATAAGATTGATGTCGGCGAGGGCGATCAAATCGGGCAGGGCGCCGGCAACGGTCAAAAGATTCAGCTTGGGCCGGATGTCGCTCCAGAGAATGCGAAATCGAATGTTGGGATGGGAGCGGTTGAATTCGTTGCTGAGTTTCTGCCAGGTTGGCCGCACGGTGTCGGCCGGCGAAACCATGAAGGTCACCTCCACCACTGGGTTGGGCGAGGCAGCGTCGGCGAAGACCTTTCCGCCCTGGAGGGAAAAGGCCGCCAGCAGGAGAAGAAGTGCCTTGCCGGTTTTCTCAAAAAACGATTTCATAATTTTTGAGTCCCTCCCGCTGGGTGATTTCCACAGGAAAAGCGATGGCGCCCCGTTCAATTGTATGGGGAACAGGCTGGCCGGCAATGGCGACAGAGGCCTTCGTCTTGTCTTGTCCCCCCGGCGGAACGATGAATACTTTTCCACCGCTGCGCCCGACAATTCGTCCTATAATCTTGCCGGGTTCCGCAACTGCGCTTATGCCGAAGTCGCCGCCCTCCCGCATCAGGCTGAAACCTTCGAGACCGATCTTCGTTCCCTGGAACAGTGCCAATTGGTTTGCGCGCGCGTAACCATAAGTCCCCGAGAAAACCACCTGGCCCTGTTTGATTTCCTTCGATTTCTGCGAAGCGAAGATGTATTCGCCATTCATCACGGTGGCGCCGTAGGGCGTCGCCGTTGCGGTGACCGGGGCCGGAGCGACAAGGGTGAGAAAATCACCCTGGCCGGAAAAAATGCGGCGTTTGTACATCCGCTCCGTTTCGCCCGGTCGGAGGCGCACATTGTCGGCGAAGGTCGATTCTTCCATCTTGGCCCCCGGCTTGAGTTGATAAATTTCGGGCAGGTCGAAAAGGTTGACCCAGCGGAAAGTGGCTGAAGTCTCGGGCGATTTCATCTCGTCGGAAACGACAAGATAATCGTCACGCACCAGCATAAGCGCGCGGGCGCGGTAAGCATCATCCTTTTGGCCTGGCTGGCGATAGAACTGCGCGAAGTCGAAGTCATAGAGAAGTTGGTCGGTCGATCCGGCACTCAGGCCATGGCCATTGACCGTGAGGGCCGTCACCTTTTCCCAGTCGAAGTCGTCGCCATCGGCTTCGCCGCCGTTGTAACTCCAGACTTTGTTTTTTGCTCCGTAATAGACAAGCCCGGCCTGGCAAAGGGGGCCGGCATAACCCCAGCGATAACTCATACCGTTGATGTCCTGCAGGTGCGCGTAGCTTTCGTGCGCGCCGCCAAAGTCGTAATGAAAAACCACGCCATAATCAGTATAGAGCGCGGAACGGACATCAGGCGTTACGCCTTCCTTCCCGCCTGTTTCGATCCAATGCATATCTTGGGCGAGCCGCGGATCGACCGTTGCAAGTTCGGCGCTGAGTTCGAAGAGGCTTTTCCAGGCAACACTTCCCGGATGGAAGGAATAGGAATGGGCCCCCTCCGGAGGAACCATCCGCTGCCCATCGTGCGGTGACATCATGGCATCGCGCATCCAGTGAATGAGCTCGCGGAGACGCGGATTGTTCGCCAATGTGGTCCCGTCGTAAGACTTCAACGCCCGCTGGGAGTTGAGAATACCGATCATCGACTGACCCCAATAGCAGGCGATATTTTCCGTCCAGCGCCCGCCTTTGGTGTTCAATTCAGGCACATCCTTGCGTTCGCACTTGTCGAGGAACTCGTCAAAATAAGCGAGGAACGAATCGCGCCAGACTTTGGCCTTGGGATGTTGGGGAAAACTGGCCAGGCCGAGGACGACATTTTGTTTCGCATCATTCTCGAAGTTGGGATGCCCCCCCAGCATGCTGTGAGAAGGCTGATAATCGTCGCCGTCGTTATAATCGGTGAGAAACACAAGGATTTGACGGATACGTTCGCGCTGTTCCGGCGTCCACGCGGCGCGGCTGCGAAGGTAGGCGTCATAATATACCGGGAAACTGCGACCGTTGAGATATCCGAAGAAGGGCCCGAAATTGACCATGTCGCGCACGACGTATTTATCGAGGTATCTGGCCACGTATTCATCATAGGTCATCGGCACTGGAGTTTTCGGCGGTGTCTCGTTGGACATGGCGGCGTTTGGTGGCGGAGGCGTATCAAGCTTTTCGTCCCATTCCACCTGACGATCTTTTTGTGCCTGCAGGTTCCAGATGCCGAGTTGGGTGGAGAGCCAGACCTCCGGCCCGGCCGGGACCTTGTCCATCGCACGCATCACCACGTCGCTCCGCGGGATGACCCCCAGAGCCCAGGAACGCTTTTTACCGGCCAGCTCGGTGGCCATGTATTTGCGGTCATGATCGATGTAAAAGCGTAGGTTGTCGGCTGAGCGGTAATCGGTCCAGAGCCAGCGGTCGTAAGTTTTCCATTCCTCGGGCCGGTCGATTGCCAGGAGCAATGCATCGGGGCCGCTGTCGCGGAAAAACGTGGCGGCGTGGACGACGCCGAGTGTATTGGGAATGAACAGGCCGAGGCGGAAATCGAGAAAGGGAACTTTTGAGTTGTCGAGTTTTGGATCGTAATCCAGCCAACGAAACGACAGGATCCAGGGCCGGAAACGATCATCGGTCGAAGCGTGACGGTCATACGCGCCGCTATAGCG
>Ga0070665_100001354_pt1 | contig 28970 bp, 24 predicted proteins | sample KBSS13metaG_FD_65862 | JGI IMG/M metagenome (GOLD analysis project Ga0070665, IMG submission 65862) | Switchgrass rhizosphere microbial communities from Kellogg Biological Station, Michigan, USA - KBS S1-3 metaG | ecosystem: Host-associated > Plants > Roots > Rhizosphere > Soil ... | reverse complement strand
TAGTCGTCGGCGCCCATTTCGAGCCCGATAATGCGATCCATCTCGTCATCGCGGGCCGTCAGCATCAGCACCGGCGTGGCTTTGTGTTTCCCCGCCCGCAGCTCTCGGCATAAAACTAGCCCGTCATCGCCAGGCATCATCACGTCGAGCACGATGAGATCGACGGTATTGCCGTCGAGAAAACTTCTCATCTGCCGTCCATCGGCCGCCACGCTCGTACGTAGGCCGTTCTTCTTCAGGTAGCTGGAGACCAGCTCCCGGATTTCCCTGTCGTCGTCCACGACGAGAATATGGTCGATATGGTCCATTGGATGCCTTCGTCGTCCGGACGGTTCGAGTGGCCCGCTACCGCGCGCCCCGCTGTCACATGCAGTAAGACAACGGTTCGCGGGCTTCGGCAAGTTTAAAGCTTTGCGACGTCCAGAACAGCCCTGGCAAAAGCCTCTGGCGCTTCCTGAGGCAGGTTATGGCCGATGCCGCCGCTGATGTTGCGGTGCTGGTATTTGCCGGAAAACTTCGATGCATAGGCGGAAGGGTCCGGATGCGGAGCACCGTTGGCGTCGCCTTCCAAGGTTATCGTCGGCACGGTGATGACGGGAAGTTTCGCAAGCTTACGCTCGTAATTATCGTACTTGGCTTCCCCGTCTGCCAGTGCCAACCGCCAGCGGTAGTTATGGATGGTGATGGCCACATGGTCGGGATTGTCGAATGCGGGGGCCGAACGATTGAAGGTCTCGTCACTGAATTTCCAGGTCGGAGATGCCGTCTGCCAGATCAGGCGCACGAAGTCGCGGGTGTTCGCTGCGTAACCCGCACGGCCGCGTTCCGTCGCGAAATAGAACTGATACCACCACGAAAGTTCCGCCTTGGGCGGAAGTGGCTTTCTATTGATTTCCTGACTGCCTATGAGATAGCCGCTGACCGATACGAGCCCGGTGCAACGTTCGGGCCAGAGTGCGGCCATGATGTCGGCGGTGCGAGCGCCCCAGTCATAACCGGCCACGACGGCCTGCTTGACGCCTAGTGCGTCGAGAAAGGCGATCATGTCGACCGCAAGCGCCGCCTGCTGTCCATTGCGTGCCGTGTCGTCCGAGAGAAAACGGGTCGTGCCATATCCGCGCAGATAGGGGATGAGCACCCGATATCCAGCCGATGCAAGGATGGGCGCGACATCGACATAGCTGTAGATGTCGTAGGGCCATCCGTGCAGCAGCAGCGCGACCGGGCCGTCTGCGGGGCCAGCTTCTGCGTAACCGACGCTGAGTACACCCGCTTCAACCTGCTTCAGGGCGCCAAAGGAGGTGGCTCCGTCGCGTCCGGTTGACGGCTGAGGCGAAGGCGCTTCGCCCTTGGCATGAGCAAGGCCTACTGAAGCGAATTCGACGGCGGCAACCGTCATTGCGGCAATGCCAAAGAAGCGGCGGCGCTGGAAATTGATCTCGGAAGTCATTGGCTGTCTCTCCTGTCCGTGTTGGATGCCGGGCAGGTAACAGGGTGCGTGTATCGTCGATGTGTCCCAAGGGAGGCGACTGTGAATGGTTTTGTAGCAGGGTGCATTCCGGATACAGACTGATACATTTGTCTCGCCCTTCCAACGCAAACAGCCGCCCCAGCATCCGGGGCGGCTGCATTTGATCTTACCGAGGTGCGCTTACTTTGAGGATTGCCGGGCGGCCTGTTCGATGACGTTTGCAACCTTATCGGGCTGGGAGGCGAAGACCGCATGGCTTGCCGCAATTTCGGTCACCGCGCGGCCGGCGCGCTTTGCCATGTCACGCTCGAGATCGGGGTTGATCGACCTGTCCTGCGTTGCGACGATCGACCAGCTTTTCTTTGTTTTCCAAGCTGGTTCGTCGGCCTTGGCGGCAAAGGCGGCCTTGGCGGCGAAGACCTGACTTCTTGCCATGAAGGCCGCGTCCTCACGCGGCAGATCGCCGGCGAAATCTTGTCCAAAGACGGCGGGATCGAGATAAAGGAACGCGCCATCCTTCGTCGGCTTGATGCCGTTGCCGGCCGGCGGTTTGGAGCCGGCGAGGTCGAGAAGGCTCTCTCCCTTCTCCGGCTGGAAGGCCGCGACATAGACCAGCCCGGCCACGTCCGGTCGATTGCCGGCTTCCGAAATCACCATGCCGCCGTAGCTGTGCCCGACGAGCAGGCTCGGGCCCTGCTGGAGATCGAGGACACGGTTGGTGGCCGCCACATCATCGGCAAGCGAGGTGATGGGCTCCTGCACGATCGTGACGTTGAAACCGCGACTTTGAAGAATCTCTGTCGTCCGGCGCCAGGCCGAACCATCGGCCAGCGCGCCATGGACTATGACGATATTCTTCACCTCTGCCGCCTGTGCGGCAAAAGCGATCAGTGCGGTTGCGACGGCAAGCGCGAATTTTGGCATGAGACGACGGTGCATCATGTTTTTCCTTTGGTTTAATGTGAAAGGGAAGGAAAATGCAGGTTCAGCCGAACGTGAAGGCATAGGCCTGCACGCCGGGGTCGAGGAAGCGGATGGCAAAGGTTCTCGCTTCGACGGTGCCGGACTGGCGGACGAGCTGGTAAAGACGGGTTGAGGTGACAACGCCGTTGCCTTCGGCGTCCGTGTCGGCGCCGTGATCCGCACCCGGCGGATGCCCATCGATGGTGACCTGGAAACGAACCGGTTTTCCGGCGCTTGCCGGCCCAAGGACCAGATGCAGGTCACGGGCGCTGAAGCGATAAGTGATGCCGCCATCAGCCGCATCAAGTGTGGCCGCTTCCGCGCCAACCGTCCAGGTACCGGAAAGTCCCCATTCGTTGAGGGAAGGCGTCGTGACGGAGTAGTCGCGCGGCGTGTCCGCGCGCACCGCCTCGTTGGATGCAAAATTCTCAGCCTGTCGGTAGCCGATATAGGTTTCGCCGGAGCGCATGTGCCCGATATCCGCACCTGCTTCAGCCCCTGTCGCCTCCGGGCTCACCGGTGCACTGGAGGAAGCGCTACTGCCGGCTTCACGCAGCAGGTCCTGGATCGCCTCTTCGGTCTGCCGATAATTGCCTTCGCCGAAATGGTGATAGCGAATCTGGCCCTTGGCATCGATCAGGTAATGCGCCGGCCAGTAGCTGTTATCAAAGGCGCGCCAGATCTTGTAATCATTATCGATTGCCACCGGGTAATCGATCTTGAAGCCGGCGACGGCCTGCCTGACATTGTCGATCTTCTTTTCAAAGGCGAATTCGGGGGCGTGGACACCGATGACGACGAGGCCCTGATCGCGGTATTTGTCTGCCCAGGCCCGCACATAGGGAATGGTGCGGATGCAGTTGATGCAGGAATAAGTCCAGAAGTCGATGAGGACGACCTTGCCACGCAATTGCTCGCGCGTGAGCGGCGGGGAATTGAGCCACTCGACGGCGCCGTCGAGGGATGGAGCCTTGCCCTCAACCGGCAGCTCTGACCGGGCCGCGGTAGCGCTGGCGCTGGCACCCGCCGCCGTCGCCGCTTCAGGCGCTTTGGCGGTGTGGAGCCGATCGAGCACCTGCTGTTCGAAGGATGCCGTGCTCGCATAGGAAATCTGCGACAGGAAACCCGTATCCAGACCGAGCGCGATGACCGTGACGCCGGCAAGCACCGCCGCGCCAAGCACTTGGCGGATCCGCTCGCTAAAACCCAGAGACCGCTTCATACCCGCAAATACCCGACCGCCGATGAGGATGGCAACGGCAAGGGATGTCGCTGCCCCGGCGGCATAGGCGGCAAGCAGCAGGCTCGTTTCCAGATTGGCCCCCTTCAGGGCCGCCCCCGTCAGGACAAGCCCGAGGATTGGTCCCGCGCAGGGTGCCCATAAAAGGCCGGTGGCGATGCCGAGTATCAGCGAGCCCGCAATCGTCGGTACTGACCCTGGCTTGCCGGCGGCATTGGCGAGCCGGTTACCGAGTTCGACGACCGGACGGGTGATGATGCTGGCCGCGCGGGGCGAAATCAGGCCGACACCAAAGATAGCAAGCAGCGCAAGAGCCGCGAGCCGGCCATATTCATTGGCGCTGATTGCCCAGCTGCCGCCCACCGCCGCCAGCGTCGCGACGGCGCAAAAGGTTGCCGCCATTCCCGTAAGCAGGGGCAACGTGCTGCGCAGGAAGGGTTGCCCCGCCCGCGCAAAAACGAAGGGAAGGATGGGCAGGATACAGGGGCTGAGAATTGTCAGCGCCCCTCCGAGATAGGCAATGACCAGAAACGTCATCATCTTGTCCTTTCAGGCTGGGGTTCGCGGCTCCGGGCGGCGAAGGCGACCCGGCGATGGCGCCAATCTCTCGGCCTCACGTATCCCTGATGTGTCCGGGCTTCGGTGAATTTGTAATCGAGTGTAGAGGCCGCCGTTCGGCGAACAGTCGCGAAGGCGAAATCGCCCGAGCCCCGGCATCGGTTACGGTGCATATCGCGTGAAGACGAAATCATGGTCCTTGACGTTGCCCTCGTGGCAGGAGAGGCACGTCTCGTGCTGGGCGGCATCCACCGGCTTGCCGTTGACAAACCGCCCGAAGCCCCAGCCGTGGCTGGCGGCATATTTCCTGGAGTCTTTAACCATCACCTGCACTGTGGTCGCCGCGCCCGGAACCGTGGCCGGCGGAAACTCCGTGGATTGCTGCCGCTTATAGGCGAGCTTCACCAGTATCGAGCCGTCGGGGAAGGGCAGGGTTCCGCTCTTGTAGGCGTCGAATGCGACATCGTTTGCCAGAACCGCGCGAAGCTCGTCCAGCGGCGGCGCTTCCTGCGCGGGCGCGATGAACTTCCAGTCACGATATCCTTCAGGAAGCGTGACACCATAGATGGGAGAGGCAAGTACCGGCGGCGTGTCCGCTGAGCTCGAATAAACGGTTCCAAAACCTGCTGCCGCACCCGATAGGGCGACGGCGAAGAAAATCTGCCTTTTCATGGGAAATCCTGCCTGATCCGAAATAGATCAGGCAATGATCTGCCCTGCAGGTATCTGACATGTTTCCTGAAACCCGCATTTATGTATCAGATCGTAGCGCTGCGCAGTGCCCCCGGAGGCATGTCACGCTTAAAGGCCCGCGAGCACGCTCGCATCATCGTCTTTTGGAGCTTCCATCGCGACCCTTATCGCCTTCTGGATCTCGTCCTCTATTGCCTTCCTTTCGTCGGGCGGCATGGCGGCAAGGTCGCCTTCGGACAATCCCCGCGCCTCCAGATATTGGGCCCGGATTTTCTCACCAAGGCTCATATTTGCCCAGCGGCTAAGCTCGTCCTCATCGGAGCCCGTGCCGCCGCCCTCAAGCGGCGTTTCTTCTATTCCGCCCTCTTGCCCCCGGAGCGACCAGAGTGCGTTGGCAAGATTGGAGGAGAGCGAAGGCGCGGCGCCCCCTCCGATCAACGATGCCGAACGTTCGGGTGTGGGATCGGACACGGCCTCGGAAACGTCCTGTGGCCGCGGGCGTATGTAAAGCGAGGCGGTGGAGCCAATTCGATCGATTGCAGACATGGTATATCTCCTTGCGTCGCAATCTGGTTCGGGTGGCTTGTGTCTGGCTGGTCATGCTGCTTGCCTGCGTTCGGCGACGTCTCTTTGGCGACCAAGAGCACATTTCTTTCGTCACCTCGCCGGGGGGAATTGCGCAAAATCGTTCCGAAGCAACGAGAAGTCGTGAAACTTTTTGGAGCGCGGCGAGTTTGGTGAAGGAGCAATCAGCTCGCATGTCTCACTGCATATAATCGCCGCTATGCGGAGGATTGATCGTCCATTCGGAGGAGATCGCATGAATTCCATCATCTATCTAGTCGGCCTCGTCGTCGTCGTCCTGTTCATCCTCTCATTGTTGGGGCTACGCTGATGGTTGATCCAACGGGTATCGAAACGAACCCAAACCGCAGCTATGTGGATTGGCCAGCAATTTTCGCCGGTGCCGTCATTTCCTCGGGCGCCATGGCTATTCTCACCGCATTTGCGGGCGGCCTGGGCCTGAGTTCAATCTCGGCGGACAATGGTGGCGAGGTCAGCACAGTCTGGCTGATCATAACCGCGCTCTTCGTCATCATTTCCATGGTCGGCTCCTACATGCTGGGTGGCTATATTGCCGGCCGCATGCGCCGGCCTGCCGGCGCTGCCGACAGGAACGAACTCACCGTCCGCGATGGTGTGAATGGCCTGGTCGTATGGGGGCTCGGAACAGTCGTTTCCGCGTTTCTCGCGCTCGGCGTGCTGTCCGGTGGTGCCAAGGCTGTCGGCAGCGTGGCGCAGACCGCCGTTGAGGCAACGGGTTCCGCGGTCGGTGGTGCCGTTCAGGGTGCTGGCCAACTGGCGGGTGGCATTATTTCCGGCGCTGGCAGTGCGGCAGGTGGTCTGGCGCAAGGCGCCGGTCAGGCTGCAGCACCCAGCATCGAACAAATGCTTCCGCAGGGCCTGAAAGCCAATCCAATCGACTATTTCACGGATAGTCTTTTGAGAACCGATGCGCCCGCCGCCCCTCTGACGGGTGACCAGAGCGCCGGCGATTATCAGCGCCAGATCAGCGGCATCCTCGGCAATCTTCTTGCAACCGGTGAGATATCCGATGCCGATAAGACATGGCTTTCCAACCAGGTCGCTGCCCGCACAAACATCAGCCAGACGGATGCGCAAACGCGCGTAAACCAGACGGTTGAACGCGTGCAGGCCGTCAGGGCGGAAGCGCAGAAGAAAGTCGATGAAGCGCAGAAGCAGGTAGAGACCGTGAAGGCTGAGGCGCAGAAGGCGTTGGACGATGCGAAGGCCAAGGCTGCGGATGCCGCAGAAAAAGCGCGCGTCGCAGGCATTCTAACCGCGTTCCTGCTGGCCGCTTCCGCTCTCGTTTCTGCTGCCGCTGCTTATATCGGTGCAGTACACGGTGGCCGACACAGAGACGAAGGCCGTATCTGGGGTGGTCTTTCCTACCGCAAGTAATCAGAGCGACGGCAAGAAAAATCGTCTTTTCACAAATGTCCCGCCCGGACCAAATTCCGGGCGGGACTTTCGTTTTAGGTATCTGCCGTCACGGACAGGGTCAATCGCGACGCTGCAGCAAGGCAAGTGCGACCGTGGATGCCGCCAGGATCGCGGTCAGCGCCAGCGGCGCAGTGGCGCCGTAGGAATCCACGATGTATCCGCCGACAACAGCCCCGATACTGATAGCCACCTGGAAAGAAACAACCATCAGGCTGCCTGCCGCCTCCAGCGCGTCGGGTGCGCCGCGGGAAAGGTTGGTCGGCAGCACCACGGGCGCCATGCCAAAGGCAAGGCCCCAAAGCGCGACGAGCGCGAATGCGGCACCGCTATGAACGCCCCATAGGACGAGGGCGATTGTCGCAAATGCCATCAGGCCGGCTGTAACGATGAGTGCGAGGCGGATGCTGGTGTCCGCCATGCGGCCCCCAAGCACATTGCCTATCACGGAAGCGACGCCAAAGCCGAGCAGGGCAAGAGCAATCGGCGTGGTCCCAAGCAGCGTCACCTGTTCGAGAAAGGGACGTACATAGACCGAGCCGGCAAAATGCCCCGTCATCAGCAACAGGATGGCAAGCATCCCCAGCTGAACGCTGCGCCGCCGCGTCAGCTGGAAAACATCGGAAAGACTGTTGCTTGTACTCGCCGGCAGTGAGGGTAGGCTGAATATCTGAAGCAGCATGGCAATAATCGCAAGCCCCGCCGTCAACGACATGGCAATGCGCCATCCCACCCAGTCGCTGATCAACGCGCCCATGGAGGGAGCCGCAATGGTGGCGAGTGAAACGCCGAGTGTGACGATAGCCATGCCGCGCCCGGTCGAATTCGCGCCAACGAGCCGCGCCACGACAGCAACAGAAAGTGCCCAGAAGCCGCTGAGCGCAATACCCAGTCCGGCCCGGCCGACCAGCAATAGCCAGAAATCGGCAGCAACTGATGCCAGAATGTTGGAGCCGATCGCCAGCGCGCTGAGACCGACAAGCACAGTCTTGCGGTTCAGTTTGCCGATGAGAACATTGCTCAGCAACGCGGTCACAGCACCTACTGAGGCCGTCGCGGTGACAACCTGTCCCGCCGTGCCTTCTGTAATGCCGAGATCGCGCGCCATGGGCGTCAACAATCCCGCTGGCAGAAACTCGGCCGATACCAGCGCAAAGCTGGTGGCCGCCATCGAAAGAACCGCGAACCAAGTTGCGGCGGTCCATGCGGGTTCTTCTGCGGCTTCCAGGCCAATCGTTGACCCATCAAATTCTGATGTCGTGTCCGTCATGGTGTCTCTCCTTGAGTTGGGAGAGTTTTAACCGAATTTTTTCGGATGATATGTATCTAAAAATCCGAAATTCATACCAATTCATCCGAAATTTGTGCGCTGCACAATCTTCCTTGCGCACTGCGCGGGCCGGATTATCCCACGTATCCGTGCCATCCTTGTTTGCCTTGCGATCCCAAGGGAACCACGGCTTGATGCGGCTATATTGATCCGGATGGATTTCTTCGTCCTCAGGACCAGCGACGATTGCCACCTGCGCGCCCTCAATGCGCGGGCGTTTGGTTGACCGGAATCTCATTCGTAACGCTTCTTTAAGTATAGAATAATATAAATAATGAATATATCGATATTGATTTACTGCGACTCTGTCGAATCTACTGATGATAAGGGATACTTATCGATGGCTGTAGATCCAACTCGCAATAACGCTATGTGACGAAATCTAATATTTATAAAGAGTTGGTGGAGGATATCATTTACCATGGTTTCAATCGCTTACGATCTCGCGAAAATCAGCATGACAGCCTTATGCGGCCGGCTTTTGACGCCGGCATCGCGCTGACGCGTCTCGACGAGCGCATTTCCCGTTCGCCGGTCGGCCCGGGCTGGGTCGAGCGATCCCATTTCGCCGATGCCTGCGCTTCGCTGTGTATCGACGGCGAACTTGTTCACCTCGAAGACCTCGTCCTCCACGACGACACCCGAGATATTCGCACCCCGACCCGCGAGTTCACGATCGCCCGTGACGTGCTGCGCACCCGCCGACGCATCGCTGCACAGTCGGCGGATTGGGCGTTGTCACCGGAAGGCATTCGCACGCTCCGGCAGACATCGGAGAATGCCTCAACCGGCACTGAGCCGGCGGAGGCTGCCAGCACGGTGCGGAGCGCGGATGCGATTAATCTGGAGGGGAGGGGAAAGAAATCGATGAAGCCGAAGGGTTGCCCGGCGTCGATTATGCAGCCATCGACGCGGTGCTCGCCCGTTCAAAGGCGGCGATCGAGAGTGCCACACGGCCTGGCCGCGCTGATACCGGCGAACGAGACCCTCTCGTTTATGATCTTGACTGGGACGAAGATGCCCGGCTCGATAAGTGGCGCGCTGTGCTGCGTCAGACCGAACACCTGCCGGTAGTGCTGCAGGCGATCGTTGCCCTCGATGCCTGGAACGAGCTGTCCGTCTTGCAGCACGCCCCCTGGCTCGGCCGGCTGTTTTGCGATTCGATCTTGCGCCAGGCCGGGATCACCTCAGGCGCCCATCTCGCCGCCATCAATATCGGCTTAAAAACCATTCCGGTTGGTCAGCGCCGCCATCGTGAGCGGGAAACGCGGCTGCTGGCCATTGCCCACGGTTTTTTGGCGGCCGCCGAGATCGGCATGAAAGAGCATGATCGGCTGGCATTAGCTTGGCAGATGATGGAGCGCAAACTATCGGGAAGACGAACGTCTTCAAAACTGCCGGAGCTGGTCGAGCTGGTGATGGCGAAACCGCTGGTGTCGGCCGGGATGGTGGTCAGGACGCTGGATGTGACGCCGCAGGCGGCACGGCGGATCGTGGCAGAACTTGACCTCACGGAGATGACGCGGAGGGGGAGGTTTCGGGCGTGGGGGTGCCCTAAGTGGAGGCAACTTTTTTAGCGCTTTTCGTGGGACTGTCAGGAAAGTAACGTCACCGCGAAATGAGGTGACATTTCATGCGACGAAATTAGTCATTTTTCAACGAACTGAAAACAGAGTAGGGCATGGAGTATCCGGTTTAGTATTGTGACGACTAGAACGGGCAACAACGCAACTGGAAGAAAGACATGAACCCTAGAACGTTTGACTACCCCTGCTTGTTGGTTAAGCAGGGTCCAGATGCGCCTGCGCTGGTTCTTTTTTCCGCTTCAGCCGTCGACATCAATGATTGGGTCGGGATCCCCCAAAAGGGAAAAGTGTTGGAGGGTGAAACACTTGGTTTCCAACGTGATGAAAATGCTGCTCGTGTTGAGCAAATCGCCCAGTTTTTTGCTCAGCCGAAAAACGTAATCCACAATCCGCTTCTCTGCGCTATCCGCGAAAAACTGGGTGTGGAAGTTTCATTTGAGCCTAGCGTGCTATCGTCTAGTGGTGATGCGGTGCCTGGGCGCCTGCGGATCACATTTCCGAACCGAGAGAAACTTCCATTCGGTGATCTCGTGAGACAAGCGCGAGAAGCTTTAGAATGCCGCGTACCCGAACTGGTTGGACGTGCCGATCCGGAGGATCTAATCGCTAAGCTTCGAGGAAAATTGGATGGTTCTTTTGAGATCGATGAAAATGACGTTGATGAAGTTCAGGTCGACGATGATGAAAGCGGAGCTGGCGCCGCTGAACCGATTGAAGAAGCTCTGTTTCAGGAGTCGCATGTAACCGATTTTTGGAACGAGTTGAAAGCTAGAGAGATATTGCTAGCTAAGCTCGGCAGTCAATTTAAGGACGATGAATTTTTGGGAATAGACCGGCCGGTTCTCGAGGCGTACTTGCGTCCCGTGATTTTGGTGGATGGCCAGCATCGACTTCTTGGTGCGCTGAAAGCAGCTAGAGATAAGTTAAATGATGATGACGTGCTGAATGAAACAGCAAGCCGGATGGCTCGAGGTGATGCTGTTGAGGATGTCGCACAGGATCTCTTGAAAGAACGCGCGCGACAACTGCCTATTTCAATGATTCTTGACGAGACGCCCGGCGAGCATGTTTTCCAGTTTGTTGTAGTTAATCAAAAGGCCACACCCGTCAAACCCGCATTGTTGGCGACCATTATCTCAACAAGCCTATCCGAGGCTGAATTAGCTCCGATTGGCGACAGGCTAGAAGATGCGGGAATTCCTCTTAAGAGTTCACGCGCAATCAGTTTTTTGGTTAAGAACCCTAAAAGCCCGTTCATGAATCTCGTTACACGGGGTCTCTCCAGCGAAGGAGTTGATCTTCTTCCCTGGACCGTCTTGGGCCAGCTTGTCACAGTGTTTCGCGACCTTAAAGGCGCACGATTCTATCATGAAAGTAAGATGGATTATGCTGATATTTGGCGGCGGCGTTTTCTTGAACAGTCCCCTGTAGCTGCCCCCATTGCCGAAAAGTCAAGCTTCGAAGTCTGGCGTGAGCCAGACGGTCCTTGGCGGGACGTGTTCATTGAATTTTGGACAGCGGTGCGGGACGAACTGGGATCCACTTCCAACCCGGATGCTTACAATTTCTGGGGACGGCCGCGAGGCTCAAACCTGTTCAACAAGCCGTCGTTGACAACATTAGCAACAGATTTTTTTGCTTATCTAGTTGAGACGAGGAAGCTTATCACCAGTGCGGACGATGTCAGTGCATTGACGAAAGAGTGGCTATTGGACGTCGACCGCAACTATTTCAACCGAGATTGGAAGCTTGCTGGTGTCAAAAAAGACGCGCCCGGGACCCGTAAGCAATGGTCGAAGGTCTGGTATAGTTATCGGCGTGATCCGCGAGCGCTGCCCCGCATTGGTGCGTACTCCACGTTGTATAAGGACTAAGGTTAGTGTCCTTACTACGCGTTCAAAACTATATTTCTAAGCGTTCCGAGGATCCTGCGGGCGTATGGAGGATGACCGATTTGGTTGATCTTGCGCAAGCAGCTCCGCCAGATCAAATACTCCAGTCCAACGATGCGATGATTCGAGCCGATGCGTACGCGGTTTGGTTCCGTTGGTTTATTGAAGGGCTGTGTAGCCCTTTACAATACGTCCAAGATGAAACTCAAACGGTCGTTGAGATATATGCTGACATCTATCAGCATATATCTGAGATCTACCCAAGGGACCCTGACGATGAGCGGCAAGCGTTGTCGAAGGATTTAGCACAGCGTGTCCTCGCAGAGGTAGTAAGGCGCAGACGGCTCGGCCGAGTTGGCGCGTCTGCCGCGCGAAAACGTGAACTGATCGAAACTGTAGCAATCCCGAGGTGTTGGGTATGTGGGTTCCGTTTCTCTACTGAAGCGATCGATAAGTTTCTGGGACGCCGTAAGTCAGTCGTGCTGAATCTGCCTGAGTTTGTCGATATTTTACGACCACGTGGGACAAGTGCTCGGGATATTGGGATAGAGGTAGAGCATGTAGTGCCTGTCGTGTCGGGGGGCGGCGGAGATCAGAACCTCGCGTTGTCGTGTGGATGGTGCAACAAGAGCAAAGGCGCGAAAACTTTGCTATACGACGCAGATGCTCACGCACCCCGTGTGTCCTATTGGCTAGGAAGCTCGCAATTTCACCAGCTTCCGCATCCTTTTTGGACTGTTCGCATTATGGGAACCAGACGGCGTTGTGAACATCCATCTGGATGTTCACGAACCGTTATGACCGATGAGCTTTACCTTACGCCACTTAACTCAAAGGGTTCCCCAAATCCGAGTAATCTTGGTATAGTATGCGAGGAACATGACCCGTTTCGAAACGATCGATTTTATGCTCGGGACAAGGCTAAGCTGATTTGGAACAGCAGAACAAGAGGGCCTTCTTGAATCAAGATGCTAGCCGCCGTTACTAGCGGCTATGCAGCTAGGGCCACGATCGAGGCAATGTCTCTAAGGTGACGATCATTTGCGAGATAAGCGATACCTCTATGCAGATGCAGCCGAAATTGTGTGGAGAGTTCATCACTGTCAATTTTTATGCCATCCACGAAGCAACGCTGCTTTAACAAGGCCAGATATAAGTCGGCGTGTCGACCGCCGAAAACCCTCCACGACATTTCGACATTGCTATCCGCAGGGATCTTTGCTGGCGGCGGAACCGATTTCTCGGCAAGCGAGCGACAAAATGCCCAGCGGCATAGGATGTTCCAGTGCTCAATTCCCGTATGACGTTTCAATCGAATGAGTTGCTCGCGCGCCTGTTTAGAAAGTCTGATGTGGTCAATCGTCATCAGGCAGCCTCCTCGTTAAAATATCCTGTCTCAACTATTGTTCGGCTTTCGGCTTCACTGAAACGGAGATGGTAGCACCGGCCAACATATGGCAGCAGTGCCTGATAATCGGGCCCACTGAGCTCTCTATCCGTAGACAAAAGCATGACCTGATGGCTTGCATAAGGGAAATAGCTGCTCACAAGCCGGGATCGATGTTCAGAATCAAGCCGACCCAGAGGGGTATCGATCACCATCGGCAGTGGGCGCCCAGAAGCGCGTGCAAGTCCCCAGAGAATTGCGATAGCCAGAAGCTGACGCTCGCCGGCTGACAATCGCTCCGCGGTTAGAAGGTGCCCATCACCGCCGCGTAGCGACAAATGGAACGTTGTAGGATCAATGGACAATCCAGAAAGAAGCGTAGCCTTGCGTGCAAGTTGTTGGAAGCTTTCGAACACGTACTGTTCGATGCGGGAGACGTGCCGCGCAATGACGGCCGCACGGAATTGATCTAGCGTTGAGCGAACTCGTGACGAGTGATCCAGAAGCCGTTTCACATCTTCCAGCTCAAATTTCTGACGAGCTACGTTCTCAAGTAGCCGCGCCTCTTTTGAACGTTTTGCTTCCAGCTCCCTTTCAAGACGTGCAATCTCTTCATCACGCTTCTTCTGCTCGAACTCCGCGAGCCGAACGACGTCATTTGCCGCTTCTCGCTTTGATATGAGTTCGGCAACTGATGTTTGGGTGGGGACTGCGGCTAGTGTACCCTTGAGCTGCTCGGAATTAGTTGCCAACTGCCGCTGCTGAGCGAGCAGTTCTTTGGCCTGCGCCTGAACATCCATCAGCCCGGTCGTTGCTATAGTTTCCGCCATCGCCCTCGTGGTATCGTCGAGATTAAGGTAGCGCGGACCATCCGATTTCCGGCGGTAGCTATCAAGTCGGAGTTGCAGATGGTCGCTGATCTCTTGCCGAGCATGTGCTGGAAGTCCTGCGACGCGATCAAGCCCCAGAATTTCTTTATATTCGGCATCCAAAATGTCCGCTGTTTGAGCATTACGTGTGCGTTCTGCTTCAAGCTTCGCTTGGTCGGTCACGCCAGAAATCAGGTCAGCGATGAGGGCTAGAGGTAGTGCGCCACTAGCAGCTTCGCGAAGTGAACGCTCTACAGCGTCTTTGCCTCGGTTCGTCACTGCGAGCTCAGCCTCAAGTCGTCCCCGGTCTTCGAAGAGCGCTCCGCCCTCGCGCTCGTACCGCTGATCTAACTCAAGGGATCTTCGTTTGGCTTGGTCGAGTTCGTTGACGCCAGAAGCGCGCTCTCGCAGCAGCCTTGCTCTGTTGGTTGCCAATGTCTGGATATCGTCACGAAGGGAACTCAACTGATCTGCCTCTGTCGGCGCTGCCAGCTCGCTCTTCTTTTTCCTTTCGATGGAAATGAGATCACCTCCGAGACGCTCGACGATGTCTAGCCCAAGAAGATTCTGAATTGCGGTCCTTATCAATGCTGGCGCTTCTTCAAGGTCGGCGTACTTTTCGACCTTTTCACCGTCGAACAGGAATAGCGGAGCAATTCTGGCCGGGATGAACTCCTCAACCTGTGTACTCCAGTGATCACTGGCCGCTTTATCGAATACATCGTCACGGAAGACTTGAAACCGCTCTTTGACCAAGTCATTGGCTGTCCACGAACGAGAAAGCCGCCAATTCTGCTCGGCGCCGTCAACCATGTGTCGAAAGCTGACCTCTATCGACGCTTCTCGTGAAATTGCTCCGCGGTGCACAGACCGCCGCAAATACTCATCGTATGGTAGGTCTCCGCGTCCGGCGCACTGTGCAACATTCCCGAAAAAACAAAGCTGAAGTGCATCCAACAGCGTCGTTTTTCCGCCGCCATTGAGGCCCCCGAAAAGGATTATCGGACGGTCCTCTGAGTCGGGTGTCAACGTAATAGCCTGACGGCCGCCGTAGGTGCCAAAGTCATGCAGAATTATTTCGTCTAGGATCATATCGATTTCATTTCGTCGTCAGAGGATGCGAGGCCGGGCAATAAAGGCGATCCCTGATCCTCATCCTCAACAATCTCATCGCCGTCGTAGAGGTCATCCATAATGTCACGTCGCCGTAGGGCAGTTTGCTCCGCTTCCTCAGCGCTGCCGTATGAACCGCGACGCAACGATTGCTCCAACGCCTTAAACAGGCCTGAGCGTCGAGCCATCGTTCGATGCTGCCGCTCAATATCGAGCAACTCACGGGTTAGCTGAAAATGTAACTCGTCCTCGCCGCAGATTTGACGCAGGATTTCTATTTCCGCATGACCAAAGGAAAGGCTGTCATCCATGCGGCCATCAGGATATGGCTTTCCAAGCACCTCTTCATAGATGCGCGGCAAGCTGTCTTCGATCTCATGCTTTTCAACGACCCAAAGCCGTCGTATTTCTCGCAACTCATCTAACGTGATTAGCTGAATGTCCGATACACCTGCCGGTCCGTTGTTTTGAATATGACGCTGCGCCTGAAGAACTTTACGCAACCAACGTTCGCGAGAAGCTTGCAAGTACGGTCCGTGAACTAGTCGGTCATTGTGCACTTGTAACGCGCCAGACATTTTGCGGAAATCACGCAAATGGCGGTCATCGCGCTTTCCGGTTTCAGCATCACGCACGTCCAGCTCGTTGCGCAGTTCGAGCAACGGGAGCATCCACTCCTTTTCGACGTCGTTCTGAATCATGGCAGTCATGGACTTGTCACGCTCTACCATGGTGCAGACCCAGCAGCCAAAACGGCTATCGCCGCAGCTGGGTGTCGATGCATCGATGACCAGTGGGCATTCGCCGTCAGCCGATGCGCCTTGATACATCGTCAGGAGGTCCTTGTTATCGAAGCCCCAAGGGTTTCGGACCTGCATCAAGAACATCCAAACGTCGTCGTTCGTCCAATCCTCGATTGGAGAATAAACGTAAGAATTGGGCAGCTTGCCGTTTGGGCTCAGCTTTTCTCGAACGCGTTTGCTCTCAAAGCGCTCCATCGCTTTGGCACGAGCTTGGCTTTCAGCCTTTCTTGTACCCAGCACGACAATTGCCTCACCACTGGCTTTGACGACACTAGAAATAAAGCGGTTTGAGGGGTTGATTTTCAGACGGTCTGTGCACCACCGAAACTTTGGTCGGGGTGCTGGGTAGCCGCGCCCAATCAATGTCGTCCAAAACGACTCCGACGCATCGGGGGTTAAGCGATTGCTCGTCAGGGGAAGCCCACTATTAGCGGCGGCCTCTCCCATTTTATCGAGCGACCGCGCAACCCATGCCGCAACGATCGGATTTTCGACCAGCGTATCAGTGCTGATGACGTAGACAGGCTTTAGTCGTGCCGTAGGATCTAGGCGAGACAACGCCATCCAAACCAACTGTAGTGTCGCTGTCGAATCCTTGCCGCCGCTGTATCCTACGACCCAAGGTGTGCTGTCGGCTTGGTAGAGGGCGGAGATCTCATCCAAGAGCGCGTTAATCGTCGCTTTCATGCCAAGCGCACTGAACGCTGAGGTTTTGGATGTGCTCTTACTGCTTAGGTCAAGCTGCATGAGGCTGTCTCCTAAATGCTTCTTCGATGGATTGCTCATCAGCGGATAACGAAATCCCCAGATGGGTTTTGATGACATTTGATGTCAGCGTGACACTCAAATGTGTCTTGGACATGCGTCCTGCGACGACTGCGCGCCCAACCCACGTGTCAGCCGACCGCCGCCAATCGATTGACGCAAGCCGCGGCAGAGGATCCTCAAATTTCTTTTTGCTTCGAAGCTTCAACAACGAATTGCCGACGCGTCCGAGCGCATGCAGGGCGACGCTATGGGAGTTTATGTAAGTGTCGCGTAGCGCGCCGGAGGTCATCGCTCCACATCGGACATCGTCCCAGTGCGGCATTTGTTTGGCGATGGCGCTCCAGAACTCAACGGCCGCATCGTCTCTTTGTTCGGCACTGCCGGGCTCGTAATCAACCAATAGAGCTTCAGTGGCAGTGTAAAACGCGCTTAGTGTGAACAGCGCTTTTGACCGCTGAGACAAGCTCGTTTTCTCAAACTCTACCAGTTCCGCAATTGCAGGAAGGCGGCTCAGCAAGAGGCGAGATGCAACCGCCAACTCGTCGCGGTGGTCGAAAAGCACACTCAGCGAGCGCGACGGGCGAACCGCATATCGGTTCAGATCCGCAAACATCTGCTGACAACGTTCCAGTCCACGATCGAAAAAGAGTACAACCGCGATCGTCTCGTCAGCGAGCTCCGGAGCCTTTTCCAAGGCGGCCTCAATAGCAGCCCGTCGATGTTGCCCATCGTTGATGATAATTTTTGACGTCTTCATCTGAACGCGCAATGTGCCTGTGAGGTCGTCCCCTGCGTTTGGCAAGAACTCGGCGTCCCCGTCAATCGAAGCGGTGATAGCCGAGAAGACATAATCGTCTCTATTATCAACGAGATAGCGGGCTATTTCAGGCACCCGCCCGCGATTGAGCTGGCGCTGCGAACGCTGTTCCGGCGTCAAGCCCTCGTTGAAAAGGAAGATTTTCGGCACCAAGCTAAGGGGGCACATGGAGATGTAGTACTCCCGCCCCGCCTGTATCCCCCGCACGGTGGGAAACTCCAGAACAGCCTTCATAGCGACCTCGAAAAACTCTTTCAATATTGTTAAGATCGTATAAACCTGTTCGTGAACAAGTCAACCAAACAAAACAAACAGACACAAACATGCGTACCTATTTGGATATGGCTGCCACAACACCTACGGATCCTCGCGTCGCCGAACGTGTTGTGGAATTTATGGTGCGCGAGTTCGGAAACGCCGGCAGTAGGACGCATGTTTTCGGTGCGGATGCTCAGTCAGCGGTCAATACTGCCAGAGCGCAAATTGCTGCGACGATTAAGGTCGACGCATCCGATGTCATATTCACGAGTGGCGCGACGGAAGCCGACAATCTCGCGATTCTCGGGCTTGCTCCAGAAGGAGAAAAGCTTGGAAAGCGCCACATCGTTTCGACGGAAATTGAACATAAAGCTGTGTTGGAGCCACTCGATCACCTTCGGTCACTTGGCTTCGAAGTGACCCTGATCAAGCCTGATGCCCAAGGATACATTAATGCTCAAGACGTCTTAGATGCTGTTCGTCCGGACACTCTGCTTGTGACCGTGATGCATGCGAACAACGAGACAGGAGCAATTCAGCCGATTGAAGCGATTGCCGACGGACTGAGTGGGAAAAGCGTGTTTTTCCATGTCGATGCTGCACAGACTTTCGGTCGGTTAAATCAAAGCTTGATGCATCCTCGGATCGACTTGATTAGCATATCCGGTCATAAGGTTTACGCGCCTAAAGGGATAGGCGCGCTCATTATGAAACGTCGAGAGGGGCGACGTGCGCCATTGAAACCTTTGATGTTTGGGGGAGGGCAGGAGCGAAGCCTTCGTCCGGGAACGTTGCCGGTTCCGTTGATTGTGGGTTTTGGCTTTGCCGCGAAGCTCGCTGATAACGAGTGTGATATCCGCCGAAAGCGATGCGCCGACCTCAGGTCCGATGCCCTTTTGGCTCTGAAACCCCTGAATGCTTATGTTCACGGGGATGAGGTTCGGGGCGTGTTACCACATATTCTGAGTGTTTCCATTGACGGCATCGATTCCGAAGCAGTTATGGTCGCCACAAAGGACATTGTCGCGATTTCAAACGGTTCTGCCTGCACGTCTGCGAGCTACGAACCTAGTCACGTCCTCAAAGCAATGGGCGTTGGCGCAAACGTCTTGAGCGGGACTGTGAGAATATCTTGGTCTCACTCAACGGAAGCACCTCCGTGGGAAGACTTTGTAGCGCGGCTGAGGGACTTGCGGCTTTGAGGGAGCAGAAATGGAGCGTGTACCAAAAAGAACGACTATAGCCGGCGCTGTCGTTGAGGTGATGCGCATTAAGGGTCGCCCGTTATCGCCTGCCGAGGCTTACGGCGCAATCGTTGAAGCTATGCTCTATACGTTCAACACTGATGACCCGGTATCGATCGTACGCACTCAGATCCGACGCCGATGCGAGGGGCTGGACTTTCAAAGCGCGCTCCCTTTAAAGCTATTTCGGTCGACAAATGACGGGCGATACACGCTCGTCGATCCGTCGGCTCGCACGGATACCGATGAGCCAAACATAGCCGCCAATTCAGTCCCAACGTTTCACACGTTGATCGCTTTGCAGCAGCAATATGATGAACTCATGCGGAGACGCATGTTGGAGGCTTTGAAAAAACTCCCGCCAGCAAGTTTCGAGCTGTTCGCTCGAAGACTTCTACACGCCTATGGCTTTCAGGATGTTGTCGTCACGAAGAAATCACGAGACGGCGGGATCGATGGGCACGGTCACTTACCGATCGGACTCTCTAGTGTGAGCGTGGCGTTCCAGTGCAAACGTTATACGGACAAACCTGTAGGTCGGGAAGCCATTGATGGGTTCCGAGGGGCGATATCGGGCCTGCATGAGCAGGGCTATTTTTTCGCCACAACACGCTTCACGTCCGAGGCCATCGTTGCCCAACGCAGGCCGGGCGCGGTCCCGATAGTGTTGTTCGATTCTGACAAGATAATTGAGATCATGTTTGATCGTGGTTTCGGGGTCGCATTCCGGGAGCTGCGCGTACCCGAGCTTGCCCTTGACAGCGTACTAGAAGAAGGCTGAAGCCATAACTCCTGCCGCGCCGGCGAGATTAATCGAGGTGACATGAGAGAATATCAAGGGGCCGTACTTTTTGTAGATATTCTGGGTATAGGATCCTTAACGACAAGCAAAGTCGAGCTCGTCGATGAAAATGATTTCCAATCGATCTCATGGTCCTCAAAGCTCAATGTTTCGAACCAAACGTTTTGCGCGGCGCTGCTTTCGACGTTTCGGCGGAACCTCAAGAAGATACATAAGAAGGGGGTGAAAATAGCTCAGCTTTCAGATTGCGCTTTCCTTTGGTCAAAAGATTCCGACGAGCTGCTCGAGGTGGCGAGACAACTTTTCTGGTCCAATGCTTACGCAGGGGTGTTGACGCGAGCTGGCATGTCCTTCGGACAGATCGTTGAACCTCAAGCTGTCGCAAGCACGATAGGTCAATTTGTGTGCGGTGAGGCTGTCACTAGAGCAGTTGAGATCGAACGCAATGGTAAGGGATCGCGCATCTTTATCGACGCCTTTCTTCCAGGACAGGTACTGCCCAGCTTTGCGCCATCTGCTTTCACCGACCTTGTAAATGCAGCAGATTTCCGCCGTGTGGATGAATTCTGTTGGTTTTCTCTACCCGACGCCGACCTGAATGGTCGAAAATTATCGAACGCGCAGATTGGCAAAATCGCCGATCTTTCGTTGACTTTGCAGTACTCGCCGATGTTTCGCTGGAATGCTGCGAGTAGCGCTGGACAGCTACAGCTTGCGGCGACGATCGAGCGGGTCGGGATGGAAATTATAAAGATTGTGCGTTCGCGTGGTATCTCAGAGCCGCCAGGAGCCGTGAAGGCCGCACATATCTTCTTAGCCTCCGATCCTGCACATCCTGGTGCGCGATCGAAGGAAAAGCTAGAATCCTTCAGAAAGATGATAACGCGATGGCTAGATCAAGCGCAGTAGGTTCCTACTTGCAGCGTATCCCCACCGTATCACTTAGTGCCGACTGAAAGCGCTATGCCCTCATCTGGCAATGTCGCCAATACACCGTATCAGATCGCACCCGACATTTGGGCATCGAGCTTGCGCTTGAACTGCCGTTCGAATGTCTCCAATGATCGCGGGCGGTCATCAAACCATTCGAGCAACACGTCATATCCCCCATGCGCGTACCTGCTAAACTCGTTCACGCCCTCAGCAGTCAAATGGTTGCCGGAATCGTGGCGCACCAATTTGGCGATCTCAAGGTGGACACGCTCGCGTTCCGTCATTACGAGACCAAGCTTTTCCATTTCGGCTGACAGGAACAGGCCGACCAATATCTTGCTGCTCGCACTGTAAGCCTGCGGAAAATAAGCCACCATTTCGGTGGTATCGTCGGTCGAGACTGCCTGCTTCCGCCGCGTCGCCACACCTGCAATGAAACAGAAATAAAAGGCGTCAAAGTCGATCTTGAAGCTCTTGTCGCGGTACAGGTCTTTAAACCAGACCTTCGCGTCCTTTCTTACCCTGAAGGGTATCATCAACCCACCTCCTCTTCCTCGAGCTGGAATTCGTTGAAAAATGTTTCGCCTGTAACCCTGAGGCCGTCCGTGGTGACGAGCACGTCCCCAGCCTCACGCGCCTGGCGCTCGACTTCCGGCTTGCCGCGCCGAAAAACCGTCAGGTATTGGATAGGCTCATGGCAGGCTCTCTTGAGGTATGGCACAAACTGCGCCCGTTCTGAGGAAATCGTGAATGCAATGAACTGGGTCGTCAATCTCGGCACCAACGCGCCGATTTTGGGCCTCACGGCAAGATCTATAGGTCCAGCTGGGCTGTCGACCACAAATGGCAAGCGATGGGCCGAGCGATCGAACAAAGTCGCGAGAAACGCGTAGGCTACGGACAGCGTCTCACCAACACTCCCGCCTTCTTGACCTTCGAGAACAAGACAGCGATCGATACGCTCAATAAGGATATTATTATCCGGCATCAACTCGCCGATTTTTGTGTTGGCGTCACCACATACCTCCGTCATGACGCCCTCACGCGAAAGCCGATGCGCTCGGGCGAGAATGTGCGCAACGACATCTCGGCGGCGGCGCAATTCCAATGTCTCGCTGGCCTTGGCCAATTTGTCTTCGGCGGTCGCGAGGCGTTTTTCGAGAACGTCTATGCCCCAGGTATTTTCGAGCGATTGCTGCGTGTCCTTGTCATCGAACCGGTCAAGCTGCTCCTCAATGTCGGTAGATAGCTTTTCTAAGCGTTCTATTTCGGTCTTTGCCGCCTGGACGCGGGGATCAGCACGCTCCGCCGCAGCTTGCAAGGTATCCAGTACATTGTTGGCGTCTCTTTCCTCGGACACTTTCGCGTTGAGATCGAGCATTTCACCATCTAGCACGGCCGCTGGCGTATCGCGAGACGCTCCCACCGCCTCCTCTATGTCTGTCTTCATGGCGTTGAGAAACCCCACTTCGTCCGAGCCAAGATAGTTTACCGCGCGCTCCTTGATCCGGTCGCGAAGAGTGTCGTCGATAGGGGTGCCGCAGACACAGAATGGCTCGGTTGACAGATCCTGGAAAAACTCTCGGGCTGCAGTGCCTGGCAATTTTGCCTTGTCGAGGTTGCGTTTTAACTCGTAGATCGCCTCAGCAAAAGACACTGACAGTCGGTATGGGACTCGCATTAGTTCGAGGACGGACGAAGCCTGTTCGCGCACCTCGTTTTGCGCCTTGTCGAGCTTTTCTTGTGCCTCCTTCATCTCTCTTTCTGAAGTTTTCCCTTTGGTGATCTCTTCCTTGTAGAGGCCCCGCTGCGCCTCAAGCCTCGCCAGAGTATCGTCACGCTCTTTACGCAGCCGTCGCCGCTCCCGCTTTAACTCGCTGAGACGTACGCGAATCCGGCTGAGTTTCGTTTCATGTTTTTTCTTCGATCGTTCGTCACCTTTTTCCTCGGCATGTCGCTCCCAGTAATCGACCACCTTTTCGCCAGCCTTTTTGAGCGTGCTGAGCTGAAACAGGGCCTCAACAACGGCATCCGCGTCTGTTGATCGTTCGTCGAGCAAATGGGCCGCCAGTTCACCGTCGAAGACAAAGAAATCGACAAAATCCCCATTGAGAAAGCGCCTGAATGCGGACGGCGGATCAAACCGGTCGAACTGACCTGAACCGCGCGTTGTACGGTAGCGCACACGTCCCGCCTCAAAGTCAAATTCCAGCCGTATGGTTACACGCTGCTGGTTCATCATCAAACGCAATTCGAAAAATCCGCTGCTCGTGCCGCCTTTCTTTGCCAGCTTGCGTAGTTCAGCGGGTGTCGGCGCCTGCGTCGCCCATCGGCCAGACAGCGCATGTCTAAGTAGTGTTAGCGTCGTTGTCTTCCCAGTTCCGTTCGGCATTTGAATAAGAGTAACAGCGTGGGGCTGTCCGGAAGTCTTCAGGCAGGATATTTCGTGGTCTGGGCAGCGTAGGCCTTGTGATGTCCATCCAAGCACCTGAAGCATTGCGGCCATTAGTCGTCCTCCTCAGGGCGGTTTCCTTCGATTTCTTTGCTCTCCGGAATTGAGCCGAGTTGGACGGCATCATAAATAACCTCAAGGTGACGATCGGTCGCCGCCATATCGTTGATGTCCTCGCTATCGTCGGCGACGCCCTCCAGCCAGGCAACCAATCTCTGTGCCAACGCCGGCGGTTGGCCATGTTCAACGACCGCACATTTGATCGCCTCAATGATTTTGGGATCAAGACTCACGCATTCTCCTCTATTCTTATCTTGGCGAGGTCTCGGAGCCAGTCAGCACGGTCATCGTCAGCGTTGGGCCCTGTGGTGTCCGTATCACCCTGCCGCACAAAATCAACGACGTTCGCGACCTTGCCTGTGTCTTCTGGATCGCTGCGAAGGCAACGCCCCATCCGCTGGATTGTCTCCAAGCGCGCTCGGGCCGAGGAGAAAAGGATAACGGACGATAGAGACTGGATGTCGATGCCTTCAGAGACACGGTGGCACGTGATGAGACATTCGAGATCCCCCCTTGCAAAACGCTTAAGCGTCTCAGCATCCTCACCGCCGAAATATGTATGAAAGTCAGGGCGGTGCTCATGAACGATATCGAGGACGGGTCGGGCATACTCGGTCGTCTCGACGAAAATAATCGATCGACGCAGAAGCTCGGGGCGATCGGCGATGAACTTCCGGAATATCGGCAGCTTGGCTTCCGACGTCTTATAAACGCGGGCAAGTTCTGTCCAAAGCTCTTGGTCACTCATGGGCTCTCCGGCGAGTGCACGCGCGGCTTTGCGGCGATAAACGTCCTTAAGTCGCTCGCGGTCATTGTCCGTCAGTCGATAAGGTAACGGAAAATAGTTGAACGGCGCCAAAATTCCGCGCCGGATCGCGTCTTCCAACTCAAACCTGAAGATTTCAGGTCCAATATGGGAAGTGATAAAATCATTTCCGTCGGCGTCATATTCGCGCTCCGGCGTCGCGCTGAGGCCAAGCCGGAACCTTATCCCGTCGGACAATCCCGTGAGGTTTTCTCGGTTGCTCGGGCTGCCAAGTTTGTGAACCTCGTCATGTACGAGGAGAGTGTGTCGCTGCTCGTTCGCGCCAAGCGACCGCATCGCTGCAGCGAGGGGATCACGACCAGCCATCGCACGACGAGAGACGAGCAGGATGGATTTTGTGGGTGCGAGCGTAAATTCCTGGACTTCGCGGAATGCCTCGAAATCAGTATATAGATGGAATCTGGGGAGCTCCGCGCGAAGTCTGAGCAACTCCGCACGCCATTGCTTCAATAGATCGGTTCCGTCTGTCGTCACGATGACGGTGTTGACATCTCCTGAATCGACAAGTGCGCGGGCGATACGAAGTGCCGTCCGCGTTTTGCCAGTACCGGTCGCCATGTTCAGCACGCCCCGCTCAGCGGCAACAAACCTTGTCACAGCTTCCCGCTGGTGGCGCCACTTCCAATCAGGGTCAGGCACTGGTGCAGAGCGTTTACTCGCGAATGCCTTTTGTTCCTCTACCTTGCGTAGCAGGCACCGCCGTGCTGCTTCGGGAAAGTCAAATGTTTCAATTGCCTCGTCGACCCTATTCCAAATCGCGTCGAACTGTGCACGTTTGCGAGCGGCGCGCCGTTGTTCTGACCACGAGGGATAGACCTCTAGACATTCGCTGTTCTCCTCGAAAGCATAGCGGCTTTCATTCGCGGAGCCTGTGAAGGAAACGTAATCATCGCCGTCGAAGAAAATACCAATCTTCTCATGGTAGATGCCGGCGCCATGTCTTGGTAGCGCAATCCTGATCTCAAGCCGTTGCAACTCAAGCAATCGAGCCAGTCTATCAACACCCGCGCCGATTCCCTCGCCAAACTGCTTTTCGATAATCTCCTCAAGGCGGTTCGCACAGACTTCTGCACGTGTTCTCGCGCGGGCTTGGATGACGGCTATATCGTCTGGCTGAAGTTCGACCGAAGTGATCAATCGGATGTTGCCATCGTTGCGCAGGAAATCGCCGAGCGGCGCCCCAAATAGCTCGAGTGAGGAGCTCGAGAAATATCCGACTGCTCGCCAGTATTCTATAGATTGACTGAGAGCCGGACGAAAAAACTGTTCGGCTAAAGTTCTCGCGCCTGACCTGTAGTCATCTTGAAACGAAATATCGCGGAGGGCCATGTCTCAACGACTCTCCAGTAGACTACACTCGGCGACAGGTCCTGCGACTGTGACCAACTGTGAGCTGATAGACACCCTGTTTTCTGATCCGAGGGACGACGCCATGTGCGAGAGCGGGGTGAGGAGGATGGTTGGATTAGCTAGAATAAACCTCTGGAGCGAATGGAATTGCTGATCTTCGGAAGGTAAAAAGTATTGGAATACGCTTCCCCTCATGGAAATGAGTCTTTCTTTGAGCCCGAGATTCGATACTGAAAGATCCTATACCTATGCGCGTATTGCAAGTGCCATAATCGTAGCCTTGGTGACGATTTTGTACGACAATATTATTGTGTGTTTTCATGTTGTTGGTAGTTTTACTACCTGGTCGACGGTTCGAATATTTTCAAGGCGATAAATAACGTGGGTTGTCGCTATTCCCGAATGAAATCAGGGCGACCAACCGGCACTGATGTTAACACGTGATCACGTGACGAGAAATAAGAAGAGCATTGATCATTTCGCCGAGCTAAAGGCCCTCTTGGAGGACGTGGTTTCGGGGGCCCAAGACGTGTTCTTGCATCCATGATCATTGATTAAGAATAGAGGATTCGATAACAATTACAGATTTTTAAATAGGAGGCTGTGGTCATACAGCAGCCTCTCTAAGGCGTGGAATTTGATATCCAGGCCTCAAACGTTCCGTTTCGAACTTTACTCTCGTAGCCACGAACAAATTTTGGTGATGTGGAGTTATTAAATTCACTGCTTAAATCGGACGCAATCTTTTTTGCTGAGTCGGCATCGTCGGGATGAAAATAGCGAACCTCAGAATTAACTGGCGCCTTGGAGCCAACCACTTCGATATCGGCTGCGATGGACAAGCCTCCGTATCTCCCAGCAAGTGAGCCAGCGACCTTTTCGACATCGCCCTTCTGCTCCACGGATTTCACTTGAAAATAGAGCCGGCCAAAAAGTGCACTCCCGTCGAAATCTGAACAGGAATAGACAGCAACGTAATTGGGCGCGAAAGCGTCCTTAAACGAACTAGATGAAATTTTCACGTCGGTGAGACTGAAAGACGATCGCGTTGTCGCCTGAACGAAGTCATTGGCCAACTGGCTTTCTAAGCTGTATTTCATAATTGGAGCCAGACCAATGGAGTTGAATTCGGCAGGTGTCAGAGCTTGTTGCAAAGCCGACAAACTGACAGGCCGCGTGCGAATTTCGCCGACAGCGACACCATGTTTCTCAAAAAACTCAAATTTTGCAGCGGCGGCATAGGATGTGGCAATCTCGGTTGCTTCTAATGCTCGGCTCGTCTCTTTTCCATCGCCGTCGCACCAAAAAATGTCGACGTTAAGAAAATCTCCCTGTTGTGTGGAGGTTGCGGGGTTACGATAAACAATCCTCGCGCGTTTCTCAGGCTCTGCCATACCGGCATCGGTCGGCGGTGGCTGTATTGTGATAAACGCTGAAGCGCATGCAACAAAACGGATGACGTATTTGGTGGCGCTCATCTGCTCAATCTCCACATTTGGTTAGACATGCTTCAGGTGGTGGCGGGTTCAATGAGCCGCTGGTGTCCGGCACTTGTTTTATACTGGAGTTCCGTGTCTTTTCCTTGACCGAGCGAATAACGTGACTAACGAGTAGATCAACGTTCCCATATTGCTTAAGCTTTTCCTCCAGTACCAATGCGAATGGGCTGCCTGATGTGGCACCGTCGCTCGCTAGCTTTCCGTATGCAGTGGAAAATAGCAATTTCACGCCCATCACTGGCTCTGGATAGTTTTGTGGCATGAACTCAGCTGGTGTATTCCCATTCGCCTTGATGTATTGATCGATTGGAGTCTCTCGGCACGCATCGATGATTACGAAGATGCTTCCCGATCCGGCGTCTCCGACTTGACTGATAATATCGTGAAAGAGCCGGACACCTCCGCGGAATATATTTCCTTCGGGATGAGACGTCGCGAGTTCGGCCGCTTTCTTCAAATTGATCGCGGAATCCACGCCGAACAAATAGGTTTCATTGCCTATCTGGATGCCATGCCCGGAATAGTAAATGAAGCCGAATGATTTTGGATTGGCAAGGTAGATATCCTTAAACTGATCGATGGCATCTCTGACCTTGCTGCGGCTTGCATCGCAGACTTCAATAATCTCGGTTTCGCGGTTCCATCCATTGCGCTCTAAGACAGCCGAAATCCGCTGAATATCGTTGCATGGATTGGTCAACACCTTGAGAGCGACAAAGTCAGCGCCCAAGTTCGAGGCCTCATATTTCGCGTTCCCGATGAGAACTGCTACTCGATTTTGACCGCTCTTTTCCTCTTCAACCGCACGTTCCTGAGCGCAACCAGGAGATGGAGCAGCAAACCAGACGATCACTGAAATAAGGACAACAACAGAAAGGGAAAATCGCATGGCGGCCTCAATCGGTTGTCACGCCATCCAGTAGCGTTTCTGTGCCATGGTCGAACTTGAGCTCTTTGTTCAACTCTGCATCGACAAGGGCGGAGATTGCGCTCTTCGACTGCTCAGGGTACTCGGTCTCAAATATTGACCGGGTTTTTGCCGTTTTGTTTTTAATTGCTTCTAAATAAGTCCAGCGTTCGGGTGACCACATGCGACCCGTATTGAACAGCACGGGGCTCGTCGATCTGATAATGCCGCAATCGCGTGGAGCATGAGCGTCAGCCGGGCAGGCACCAAAGTACCCATTTCTGTATGCAAATCCGGCATCTGGTTTTCCTTTTCCCTGGGCAGAGAAGTATCGAAACCCAATTACGTCGGAGCTGTAGCTAGTGGAAACCGAATTGTCTTTATGGATGAAACCTGTTAGCACGGCGGAATGGCCAGTCTTTGCGCGATTGAAGTTGACAAAGTCGCCAGGCTTCATGGAAGCGAATGTCAGTTCTTCTCCGAGACCAAATTCCTTCAAGGTAAACCCTGTTCCTCGTGAACCCGTTCCAGCGAACATAAAAATGTTCGCTTTCAGAGAAAGCGGACCTCCGGATGTCCAGGCCTTCGCTGGAATTTTTGTGAAGACGGACTTGTCACCTGTCTCCTCCGCGTAGATCTTAGTAGCGTAAATTATAATTTCCGATACGGCTGCAACACACATAGTCAGGGTCGGCTTTGTTGCCTTGATAACGTTGGCCCCGTCGTAGTTTACATTGTGAGTGAAGGCTTGATGGATATCGTAACCGCCGCCTTTTCTTTCTTTGTAGAGTTTATCGATAGCCTTCAAAATATAAGGATTGAAATCTTGTCCAGTTGCTGCGGTTGAAAACAAGCACGCAAGGACCAGTAAGGCTGAAAAATAAATTTTCATAGTATTCTCCCCAAATTTCCCTGTGTAAGAAAGTACTACCTCTAGGCGAAAATGCAACTGGCCCGTTTAGTGCAATTTTGCGCCGAAAAACGGCATGCGGGATTTGGGAAGCTAGCTGGAGTGATGAGGTGGACGGCCTCCGCACCCAACACTGTTGTGGCATACTGTGGCTGTCAAAGGTCACAATCGGGAGAACCGTCCATGAAGGAAGTTATCACAGTCGGCCTGGATATCG
>Ga0070665_100001352_pt1 | contig 29047 bp, 24 predicted proteins | sample KBSS13metaG_FD_65862 | JGI IMG/M metagenome (GOLD analysis project Ga0070665, IMG submission 65862) | Switchgrass rhizosphere microbial communities from Kellogg Biological Station, Michigan, USA - KBS S1-3 metaG | ecosystem: Host-associated > Plants > Roots > Rhizosphere > Soil ... | reverse complement strand
TTCCATGCCGCCCCTCATCTCTTGTATCCGCTTCCACTGTTCCGACGAGAACACCGTCAGGTTCTTGGGTACGAAAACGTTGTTCTCAACCGCTCCGCGAGCAATGACGTGATCGCCGGCTTGAATCTCCGCCATCGTGATGCTTTCTCGTCCGCGGCGCAGCGAAGTCTCTTCGTTCAGTTCGAGCGTCTGCGAAACATTGTCTGTTCGCGTTACCGTGAGTTGCGGCGGCGCAATCGCCTTAATTTCGCCGATCACATAATCCTTGCCTAGAGTCCCGGACGTCGCGCCGCCAAAACCGCCGCCCGGCCCGCCCTGGCCGTTCCTCATCCCAAACTGACCGGCCCCCACCATCACCGCCGTTGTTCCTTTACCATCGGCTTGGTCCGTCCGCACAACGACCGCATCTCCCACCTTGAAATCCGTTAGCTTCGCGGGTTGGCGATCCTTTCGGTACTCGGTGCCGCTCGTCAGCTTTAGGCGGACCTTATTCCCATCCGGATCTGTCACTTCCATTGAATCGCTGCCGATCGCAGAAATTTTCCCGAAGACAGGCCGGCCCCGGCCGTCGCGATCCCCGCGTCGCTCGCGCTGCTGTCCTGTCTGCCGTGCGGCTGGCGCCGACGCTGCATCCGGCTGCGACTGTTCTTGGCCCTGCGCCAAGACTGAGCCACAAGATCCCAAGTTCGCCAATACGAATAGACCCGCCAGAGCTAAACTCACTTTCATTTCATCACCGTATTCTTGACCTTGCGACTTACCTTTGCGACGGCCCGTGTTCGGCCAGAGTTACCTGGATCGTAGCGGCAAGAACAAATAAATTTCGGCCTCTTCTTTCAATTCCCTGAAAGCGCTACCAAAGTTCCCGGCTTGAAAAGACCTAGCGGTTTAAATAAGTTCTGTTTATAGAGTCGACCAACTCTATTAATTGGACTCATTGACTCACCTGCCCCATTCTGCTACTTTACATGGCGTAACACGCGCCGACCGTACCGGCCCGTGTCTTGAAACGATGAATCGCATCGCCATGACGACGCAACAACGCACTGGATCGATTCGGATTCGGCTCATTCGACGCGTCGTACGAGTTCCCCAGGTCGTTGTAATCAATGGCAAAACCGGGTGATGGCGTAGCAACAACTTTCCGAGAAATTCGGGCCATCATCCAAATCAGGGTGATGGCCCTTAAGTTTTTGGCCTAAGAATTTTGAGAGGAACAGGAATCGTGAGCGATCCACTTCCCAAGTTTCGCAGTCAGGCGCTTATCGGCGGGCCAAACCGAGCCGGGGCCCGCGCCATGCTGCGCGCATGCGGACTCAACGACGAGGATTTCACAAAACCTCTCATCGGTGTCGCCAACACCTGGATCGAAATCGGCCCCTGCAACTATCACCTTCGCGAACTCGCCGAACATGTTAAAGCCGGCATTCGCAAAGCCGGCGGCACACCGCTTGAATTCAACACCGTTTCCATTTCTGACGGCATCACGATGGGCACCGAAGGCATGCGCGCCTCGCTCATCAGTCGCGAGGTGATCACGGATTCGATCGAACTCGTCACACGCGGAAATCTTTTCGACGCATTGGTCGTTCTTGTTGGCTGCGACAAGACAATTCCAGCAGGTGTGATGTCCCTCGCGCGCCTCAACGTTCCCGGACTGGTTCTCTACGGCGGTTCCATAGCTCCCGGAAATTTCGAGGGCCACGACGTCACCATTCAGGACGTCTACGAAGCCATCGGCTCGCATTCCAGCGGCAAGATGAATGACGCGCGGTTGCTCGCACTTGAAAAGTCCGCCTGCCCGGGCGCCGGTGCTTGCGGCGGCCAATTCACGGCGAACACGATGGCCATGGTTTGCGAATTCCTTGGCATCGCGCCGATGACGATTTCGAGCGTGCCAGCAACCAATACCGGCAAAGCAGCCGCCGGTGAACGTGCGGGCGAACTTGTATTGGATCTGCTCCGCAAAAACATCACGCCTTCGCAAATCATCACGAAAACGGCCATCGAAAACGCGATTGCCGCGGTAGCAGCTACCGGTGGCTCAACCAACGCGGTTCTGCACCTCCTAGCCATCGCCAACGAAGCCAAGATCCCGCTGTCCATCGACGACTTCGATCGCATCAGCGCTAAAACCCCGATCATCGCGGACCTCAAGCCCGCCGGGCGTTTTGTAGCTACCGACCTATTTGCTGCGGGCGGTACCGCACTCATTGCCAAGCGCATGATCGAAGCCGGTCTCCTCAAGCCCGAGGCGCTCACCGTCACGGGTAAGACCATTGGCCAAGAAGCGGAAGCTGCCAAGGAAACTCCAAAACAGGAAGTCATTCACTCGGCGAAGAATCCACTGAAGCCTACGGGCGGACTTGTCATTCTCAAAGGCAATCTCGCTCCGGAAGGCTGCGTGATCAAAGTCGCCGGCCACGACTATCAGACGTTCCGCGGTACCGCCCGCGTTTTCGACGGCGAAGAGGCCGCATTTGCGGCTGTGGACAAGGGGCAAATCAAGGCTGGCGACGTTGTGGTCATTCGCTACGAAGGCCCGCGCGGCGGCCCCGGTATGCGCGAAATGCTCGCCGTAACGGCCGCTCTCGTTGGTGCGGGATTGGGCGAATCCGTCGCACTTCTCACAGACGGCCGTTTCAGCGGTGCCACTCGGGGCTTTATGGTCGGCCATGTCGCGCCGGAAGCGGCGCGAGGCGGACCCATCGCCGCCATCGCGGATGGCGACACCATCGTCTTCGACATTCCCAATCGCAGGCTCGACGTGGGACTCACCGACGAGCAAATCAAACAGCGCCTAGCCGACTGGAAGTCGCCCACGCCTCGTTTCACCAGCGGCGTCATGGCTAAGTACGCATTCCTTGTTTCGTCTTCATCGCGCGGCGCGGTGACGGCTCTGCCGCAAACGGAATCGGCCTCCACGGCCTCGACAGGAAGGACGCTATGAAACTTACTGGCGCGGAAATCCTCTGCCAATCCCTCGAGCACCTCGGCGTCAAGCACGTCTTCGGTTATCCGGGCGGCGCAATTCTGCCCGTCTACGACGCCCTCGGGAAATCGAAACTCCACCACATTCTGGTCCGCCACGAACAGGGCGCCACACACATGGCGGACGGCTATGCGCGCGCCACCGGCGGCGTTGGTGTTGCCATGGCCACCAGCGGCCCGGGCGCGACCAACATGGTCACGGGAATCGCGACGGCCATGCTCGATTCTTCGCCGATCGTCTGCATCACGGGACAAGTCGGGAGCAAGCTTCTTGGCTCCGACGCCTTCCAGGAAATCGACATTACCGGCATCACTATGCCGATTACGAAACACAATGTCGTCGTTTCCAAAGTCGAAGACATCGCACGCACGGTTCGGGAAGCCTTCGTTATCGCGCAATCCGGCCGGCCCGGCCCGGTTCTAGTAGACATAACCAAAGATGCCCAACAGGCTTCAGCAGAATTCGATTGGGAGGCCGCCGCACCAAAGCTTCCGCCCAAGCGCGTTCGACCAGAAGTGAACAAAGCTGACCTCGACCGCGCTGTCGAACTTCTTCACTCCGCCAAGCGTCCCCTGATTCTCGCCGGTCACGGCATCATGATTTCAGGGGCGATGAAAGCGTTTGAGCAGTTCGTATGCGCCGGCCACTTCCCTGTCGCGATGACCTTGCTCGGCATCGGCTGCTTCCCTGCCAACGATCCGTTGAATCTCGGCATGATGGGCATGCACGGTGAAGCATGGGTCAATCACGCGATTCAGGAAGCAGACTTGCTCATCGCCGTTGGCATGCGCTTCGACGACCGCGTCACCGGCGACCTGCGCACCTACGCGAAAAGCGCTCGCAAAATCCATATCGAAATTGACCGCGCGGAGATCAACAAGAACGTTCCCGTGGACGCTGCTCTCGTCGGCGATGCCCGCGAAGTTCTCGAGCAGCTGATTCCGCTTGTCGAGAAGAAAGATCGCCCCGACTGGCTCAACCGCATTAAGGAGATGAAAGGCGACTCCGCCGTCCGCGACATCCAGAGCCTTCCCGACACGGGCCATCTCTACGCGGCACACGTCATCAACGATCTTTGGAAAGAAACCCAGGGCGAAGCCATCGTCGTCACCGACGTCGGCCAGCACCAGATGTGGGAAGCGCAGTATTACCACCACAACAAGCCGCGCACTTTGATCACGTCCGGCGGGCTCGGCACCATGGGCTTCGCTTTACCCGCCGCCATCGGTTCGAAATTCGCAAAACCAGATTCCGACGTCTGGGTGGTGGTGGGCGACGGCGGCTTCCAGATGACCATGTGCGAACTGGCCACCATCGTTCAGGAGAAAATCAAGGTCAACATCGCCATCATCAACAACGGCTACCTTGGCATGGTTCGCCAGTGGCAGGAATTTTTCTACGACAAGCGCTACGTAGCTACGCCCCTCGTGGCGCCCGATTTCGCGGCCTTGGCGAACGCCTTCGGTATACGCGGCGAGCGCGTTACCGCTCGCGGCGACGTCGTTTCCACCATTCGCGCCGCACGCGAATCCAAAGAATCTGTACTGATCGACTTCCGCGTGGAACAGGAAGACTCCGTTTACCCCATGGTGCCCGCCGGCGCTTCACTGCACGAGATGATTCGCCGTCCGCACAATCCACTGGTCGAGACTGCGGCGGAGCCCTAGAGAGAGGCCGAAATCATGCAAACTCTGATCGCTTACGTTGAAAACAAACCCGGTGTCCTGAACCGCGTATCCTCTCTGGCGCGGCGCCTCGCCATCAATATTGATTCGCTCACTGTTGGTCCGACGGAAAATGAAGAAGTCGCGCGCATGACCATTGTCGCCCACACCGACGAGCGCGGCGCTCACCGTCTGGAAGCCAGCCTCGAAAAACTCGTGGATGTTCTCCTCGCCGAGAATATTTCCGAGCGTTCTGTTCTCGAGCGCGATCTAGCGCTGATCAAAGTCGCAGCCGACCAAAAGTCCCGGCCCCACCTAATGGAACTCATCAAGGTTTTCCGCGGTCGAGTCGTCGATGTCGCTCCCGAATCGCTCATCGTTGAAGTTTCAGGCACCGTAGACAAAATAGACGGTTTGCTCGAAGTGCTACGCCCGTACGGTGTGCTGGAAATGGCTCGCACAGGCCGCATCGCGATGACGCGCGGCAATGATTTGCTTCAGCCGCCAGTGTCCAACGGCCGCGGTAAACTGAGCGCCGCTTAGGCGATCAGACGATCCGATTTTCGTCATTCCGAGCGAATCGAGGGCCCTCTCTCAATCCTCGGAGATGACATATCAAGAACTGGCTAGCGCCACTGCGCGCCCACGAAAGGAAACACATGGCAAAGCTTTACTACGATAAGGACGCTGACCTCTCGCTCATCCAATCCAAAAAGGTAGCGATCCTCGGCTACGGCTCACAGGGCCACGCGCACGCGCTCAATCTGCGCGATTCCGGCGGCAACGTCTGCATCGGTCTCCATGAAGGCAGCGCTTCCCGCGCCAAAGCGGAAAAAGACGGCCTGGTCGTGAAGTCGCCCGCCGAAGCCTCGGCCTGGGCCGACGTCATCATGGTTCTCGTGCCGGACACCAAGCAGCAAAAGCTCTACAACGAAGCCATCGCGCCCAACCTCAAGCCCGGCAAAACACTTATGTTCGCCCACGGCTTTAATATTCGCTTCGGCACCATCAAACCGCCCAAGGATGTCGACGTCTCCATGGTCGCTCCAAAGGCGCCCGGCCATCGCGTCCGCGAAGTCTTCACTGAAGGCGGCGGTACGCCAGGCCTTCTCGCCATCGAACAGGACGCCTCTGGCAACGCCAAGTCGCTCGCTCTAAGCTATGCGCGCGGCATCGGTTGCACTCGCGCCGGAGTTCTGGAAACCACCTTCACCGAGGAAACCGAAACTGACCTCTTCGGTGAACAAGCCGTCCTCTGCGGAGGTGTAAGCGCGCTCATCAAAGCCGGGTTTGAAACGCTCACCGAAGCCGGTTATCAGCCCGAAGTCGCCTACTTCGAGTGCCTGCACGAACTCAAGCTCATCGTGGATCTCATCTACCGCGGCGGCCTGAGCTACATGCGCTACTCCATCAGCGACACGGCTGAGCAGGGAGACTACACAGCCGGCCCGCGCATCGTCACCGACGAAACCCGCAAAGCCATGAAGCAGCTGCTTGCCGAAATCAAAGACGGCAGCTTCGCCCAAAAATGGATCGAGGAAAACGACAAAGGCTGCCCGAACTTCCTCGCCAAGCGCAAGTCCGAACAGCAGCATTCCATTGAACAGCTAGGGCCCGGCCTGCGCGCCATGATGCCCTTCTTGCAGCCGGTCGTCGCACCTGGTCTAAACGTAAAGACGGCTACTTCAGATAAATAGGTAACTCTCGGTCGGAAAGAACTTCGCCGACATCACATAGGTGTTGCGGGTAGCGACTGGCGCATCGGGAACCGATCGTTCACAACCATCGCCATACTGCCGCAGCCGTTGTGTGCGCACCGTCGGGACACCCACGCGTCTGGAGTGATCTCGTTTGTTGGCACGTCTTCGTTAGCCTGACACGTAGAGAGTTAGCGTCTTTCACGCTACACTACCTCACGGCTCAGGCCGTCGGTTTCTCTGGTACATGAAGCGCTCATCCTCAAACCTGCAGGCCATCAACCTACAGGAACGCATCGTCAATCTAACTGCGAAGCGCCAGGAAATTCTCCGCCCGGTGCTTGAGAATCCTCGCGGCTTCGTCCTCCTCAGCGTTCGCGACATGGCCAAGAGGCTGAACACAGACCCCGCAACCATCGTTCGCATCGTTCGCGTGCTTGGATTCGCCAACTTCCGCGAATTCCAAAAGCATCTGCACGACCTGTCGATCGCGCATGCAACGTCCGCCGACACGATGCAGATCGGCGAAACCGCGCGCGATGGACGTCAATCCTATGTAGCCGATTCTATAGAGCGCGATCTGAAGAACTTGCAAGCCCTGAAGAACACACTCGATTCAGCTCGCCTTCACGACCTGGCAAAACGTATTTATTCCGCACGCAAAGTAGTGATTCTGGCGGGCGACCTTGCTTCCTTCCTTGCCGACTACCTGGAATACCATCTCGTGCTGCTAGGCCTTCCGGTCTTTTCTGCTACGGCGGCGGGCCGCATCGGCCACCTGACACGTTCGTTGACGAGCAACGACGTGGCCATCGCAATTTCCTTCCGCCGCGGTCTAAAGCAAACTGTTGAAGGCGCGAAACAAGCCAAGGAACGTGGCGCACACCTGGCCGTCATCACCGATACATTCCTGTCTCCCCTGGCCCGCTCGGCTGATGAGACTTTCCTCGCCGGTATCGAGACTACTTCTTTTGGGGCCTCCTACGTGGCTCCGGTGGCACTCATCAATTCTTTGCTGGCCGCCTGTGGACAAGTTCGTTCTGCCGATACTCTCCAAATCGTCCGCGAAATTTCCGAGGAGCAACGTCACGGCTACCGCTGGTACCACGACTAACCATTCTTTCCGGATAGTGAAACAAACGTTGCGTTTCTCACGTCCAATTCACAGTTGGTCGGCTCACTGTGGCGGCTTGTAATTTTTCCCGACTAAGGATCTTCATGCGCATCGACTCGATCACTCTTCGGAAGTTGCAAATGCGTCTTAAGGCGCCGTTTGAGACCAGTTTCGGCGTTACCTTCGATCGACCGATTCTGCTTGTCGAGATTCAGAGCGACGGAGTTACAGGTTGGTCCGAAGTCACCGCTACGGAAGGGCCCTTCTATAACACCGAGTCGGTGGATATCGCGGCGCTTGTCCTGCGTGACTTTCTCGTTCCCCTCGTGCTCGGCAAATCCGTCGCCGACGCCTCGCACGTTCGCGAGTACTTCGCCCCCATTCGTGGGCACGAAATGGCCCGTGCCGGAATCGAAAACGCACTATGGGATATCGAGGCTCAACAGCAGTGCGTGCCGTTATGGAAGCTCTTGGGCGGCTCGTTGCAAAAGATACCCTGCGGCGTCTCTTTGGGTCTGCAATCTACCCCCGAAAAACTTTTGGAAAAGGTCGCCGTGGAGCTGTCAGCCGGGTACCGCCGTATAAAACTCAAAATCAAGCCGGGCAAGGATCGCGAATTTATTGCCGCAGTACGCAAGGCTTACCCTGACATTCTGCTTTCCGTCGATGCTAATTCGGCTTACACGCTGGACGACGCGGAACACTTGCGCAGCTTCGATGAATTCAGCCTGCTCATGATCGAGCAACCGCTTTGGTGGGACGACATCTACTCCCATTCGAAATTGCAAAAGCAAATTAAAACCAACCTTTGCCTGGATGAATCCATTCGCCATCTTCGCGACGCGCAAACTGCCCTCGAACTTGGCTCCTGCCGCATCGTCAATATCAAACTTGGCCGCGTCGGCGGTTTTTCTTCCGCGCGCGAGATTCAGGGATATTGCGATCAGAATAGTATCCCCGTCTGGTGCGGTGGAATGCTTGAATGCGGCATCGGCCGAGCTCACAACATTGCTGTCTCCACTCTACCCGGATACAAGCTGCCCGGCGACGTTTCCGCCAGTGCCCGGTATTGGGTCGAGGACGTGATCGAGCCGGAAGTTACAGTCACTCCGGACGGCTTTATCCAGGTCCCGCAAGCGCCCGGACTCGGTTATCATGTCCGCCACGACCTTATCGAAAGATGGACCGTTGAGAAAGAAATTTTTCGCGCCTCCTAAGACTCGGTTCCGCTGGCCTGCGTGCGCAGTTTTACTTTCGCTCATTTCAGTACTCGTACTCCGGACGCTCGCCCAGGGCTCTGCCACGAGCACCGTCTCTCTACACCAATTCGTCGGTACCTACAAAGAGCAAACGTCGGAAAAAAGAGTGCGTGTGTTGGAAAGGGACGGGCGGCTGATCTGCGAATCAGCGGATGGCCTGTCTTTGGCACTCTTTCACCTGGTGCTGACCGACCCCGAAGGCGCTTTTCAAATCGAGGAGGCCACTGGCCGCCAACAGATCAAATTCTTCAGGAACACTTCTGGGAACATCACCGGGCTGAATTTTGGAAACGACACCTATCTTCGTCTACCTCCGAAAGACGCATCCCTGCCCACATCGCTCGTTCCCGGCGAACCGCTCCGGTCTCCCGCTCCCTTTCCTGGTTCGACGCCGCCTCTTTTGCGTCAGGACCTAGCGAACCGGACAGGAGACTTTGGCAGCCAGAACGAAACCGACATTTTCGTTTTGTTGGAACGCTCTGGCCGCATTTTCCTTAAAGACTCTTCCGGTGTCGAGCATCCACTCAGTGCTCTCGCTTTTCAAAAGAAAGGCGATCAGATGTCTTTCACGTATGTCGGCACCGATGAAGCGGATCCATGGGTTTTGGCCTTTGAGCAGTACAAGTCCGACCCCATCTGGCAGATATTCACGCATATTGGTCCTTATCACCGGCTTCCGTATTCGGTTCCCTTGGGAAGTCCCAACGTCGTCAGAATCAAACCCTCTCGGCCGCTCGCCCAGATTCGCAGTGAAGCGTTGGCGGCCACTCCGCCAGATGAAAAAGGCCATTTCCGGAAATCCGACCTCGTCGAATTGGCCTTGCTCGATCCGGCCATCCGTCTCGATATTCGTTACGCTACGAGCAACGATTTCCTCGGTACGCCCGTGTACACCCAGTCGCGCGCTTTTTTGCAGCGGCCCGCGGCTGAAGCATTGCTTCGCGCTCTGCAAAAACTCGAGCCTCTTGGCTTCGGCTTGCTTATTCACGACGGCTATCGCCCATGGTATGTGACCAAGGTTTTCTGGGATGCGACGCCCGCGGACGGGAAGATTTTCGTAGCAGATCCCGCACTGGGATCGCGCCACAACCGCGGCTGCGCCGTAGACCTCACGCTCTACGACTTGAAAACCGGCCAGCCAGTGGAAATGACCGGTCTCTACGACGAAATGTCGCCGCGTTCCTTCCCTGACTATCCCGGCGGCACAACGATGCAGCGCTGGCACCGCGACCTTCTTCGCTGGGCCATGGAATCCGAAGGTTTTACCGTCTTTGAATCCGAGTGGTGGCATTTCGACTACAAGGACTGGCGCGAATACGCCATCGAGAATATTCCTTTTGAGAAACTGAACGTCGCCAAGAAATAGCTGGGAGGCTAGATCCGAAATGCAACTTGTGGGCAGAGTGAACGATGTCAAACGCTGTTTGCGCACCATAGCGGTCGTACTTTTTCTCCCTACTCTGCTTGCTACGTCCGCAGCCGGACAAGAGAACACTGCTCTAGCTTCGGCGATCCAGAAAGTCATGGACCGTCCCGAGTACAAGCACGCCAATTTCGGCATCGAGTTCTATGCGTTGGATACGGGCAAGGTAATCTATGTCCATGATGCAGACAAACTCTTCGTGCCTGCTTCCACGACAAAGATTCTCACCGAAGGTGCGCTGTTAGCAAACCTCGGCAAGGACTATCGCTTTCACACCAAGATTTTCCGCACTGGCGAAATTGATAAGAAGGGCCGCCTTAAGGGCGACCTCATCCTTGTCGCGTCCGGGGATCCAAATCTTTCCAATCGCATCCAGCCTGACAATACGCTCACGTTCGTTGATGAAGACCACTCCTATGGCGGCCCCGCACTGCCAGGCGATCCTCTCACCGTAATCAAACAGCTCGCGAAACAAGTACGCGACAGAGGCATTCGCCGGATCGACGGCCGCATCTTGATCGACACTTCCCTGTTCCCAGATGGGCCGCGCGAAGGCGGTACCGACGTCGTGATGTCCTCCATCATGGTCAATGACAACGTTATTGATGTCGTCGCGAAACCAGGCACGAAAGCGGGGGACCCACTGACTGTTACCACCTCGCCACAAACTGGCTATGCCCGTTTCACTGTGAACGCCATCACGACGGCCGCTGGGACCACGCCAGTTTTCAATGACCCCCAGTTCGCGAACAATCCTGACGGCTCTGTAAACATTGCTCTCTCAGGTTCGCTTCCTGTAGGGATTGAACCGCAAACCGCTTCCATCGGTGTTCCCTCACCGACGATCTTCGCGGAATGGGTATTGCGGGAATCGCTGTCTGCAGAAAGTATCGAGCTAAAAAAGAGTCCGTTGATAATCGTGCAGCCCGATTTTGCTCCACTCGCTCGTTTCTATACTGACGAAAACCAGATCGCAGAGCATGTTTCCTTGCCACTCGGTGAGGAAATCAAGGTCACTCTCAAAGTTAGCCAGAATCTTCACGCCGGCATGGGTCCGTATCTTCTTGGCGCGTTAGTCGGCAAGGACACGACCAATTCGCTGAAAAAAGGCTTCGAGCTGGAACGCGCATTCCTTGAACAAGCCAAGTTAGATTTATCTGGAGCATCGCAGGGCGACGGAGCCGGCGGCGACTGGGCTGATCTCTTCAGTCCACACTTCATGTGCCACTACCTCGCCTATTGGACGACCCGCCCGGACTATGAAGTTTTCTTTCGCGCGCTTCCGATCCTTGGCAAAGACGGCACGCTCGCAAAAATTCAAAAAGAAAACCCCGCTGCCGGTCACGTCTTCGCAAAAACCGGAACTTTTGGCTCTGAAGACAAGCTAAACGGACGGGGAATGCTTAACGGCAAAGGGCTTGCCGGATACGTAACCACGAAGTCCGGCCGCAAATTGGCATTCGCTGCCTACGTGAACCACGTAGCCATTCCATCCGACCCAGACGCCGCACAGGCAATCGCCGGCCAGGCTCTCGGCGAAATCGCCGCAGCCGCCTACGACGCAGGACTGTAAACTCGGCTATGGCAGTTCGGGAATTGCCGCTCCGTCCTTACGCGGGTCGGACGCGCCATAGTTTACACCACTGGAAAAATCGCGAAGGACAGCTTGCCCTCCGCCGACGTTTCCTGAAAAAGTGCCGCGCAGCTGAATTTCGTGCCCGATTGTCTTTAGCTCATCGCGCGTCTTTTGCGAAAAGCGGTTCTCCATCTGCACATCACAGCCGGCAAAGCTGATTTTGGTAAATCGGGGTGCTTCTAGCGCCGCTTGGATGTTCATCCTGTAGTCAGCCAAGTCCGTCACGAACTGCACGTGCGCCTGCGACTGGTTCCAGCCGCCCATGATTCCAAACGCCACGCGAGTATCACCCTTCTGCGCGAACGCCGGGATAATCGTATGCAGCGGCCGCTTGCGTCCCGCAAGTGCATTCGGCGATTTCGGATCCAAAACAAATAAGCCACCGCGATTGTGTAGCACGAAGCCCGTCCCCTCAGCCACGATGTTCGAGCCGAATGACGAGTAGTTGCTCTGAATTAGAGAAACCATGTTGCCATCGCGATCCACCACGGTCAGGTACGTGGTGTCACTTCCGGTTTGCATTTCGCCGCCGCCGACTTCGCAATTCGCGCGTTCGCCAATCAGCTTGGCTCGCTGGGCCGCCCATTCTTTCGACAGTAACGTTTGCACCGGCAAGCTCTGCCCACGGGGATCGCCGATATATTTTTTCAGATCGGCATACGCGAGTTTCTTGGCCTCGATCATCAAATGCAGGGCTTTTGCAGTGCCAAACTCGTAGCCCTTTTGGCCGAGCGGAGTCGTCTCCAGTATGTTTAGCATCTCCAGCGCAGCAAGCCCCTGTCCGTTTGGCGGCAGTTCGAATACAGTCCAATCACGATACGTCGTGGAAATCGGCTCAACCCACTCCGCCGAAAACTGGCTCAAGTCTTCTGCGGTCATCGGGCCGTTGTGTTTTTTTTCGGCGGCCAAAATCTTTGCCGCGATCTCGCCTTTGTAATAAGCATCGCGCCCATGAGCCGCTATTTGTTCCAACGACCAGGCCAAGTCCGGATTGCGAAATACTTCGCCGGTCTTCGGCGCATGGTCGCCCGGAAGATAGACCTTCGTCGCGGCTTCATTCGAACGAAGCGCATCCACGTCCCCTGCCCAATAGGACGCAGTAATCTCCGGCACGGGAAATCCGTTGCGCGCCGTTGCGATGGCCGCGGCCAAGTCCTCCGAAAGTTTCTTGCGGCCAAACTTGTCTGCCAGCTTCTGCCAACCTTCCGCCGCGCCGGGAACGGTCACCGCATTGATTCCCTTCTGCGGCATCTCCTTCAGCCCCTGCTTCTCCAAGTATTCGATCGTGAGCCGTTTCGGCGCCCATCCACTGGCGTTCAGGCCGTACAGTTTGTTTGCTTTCGCGTCGTAAACAATCGCAAACAGGTCCCCGCCGATGCCGTTCATCATCGGCTCGACCACGCCCATCATCGCGTTCGTCGCAATCGCCGCATCTACAGCATTTCCGCCGCTTTCCAGAATCCGTACACCGGCCTGCGAAGCCAGCGGCGATTCCGACGCAACAATCCCGCCTTTCGCAACGACCATAGAACGCGCTTGGGTTCGGTCCTGCCCCATTGCAGGGGCAACGCACGTCAACAGCCCCGCAAAAGCTAAAAATAACGACCCTTTCGACGTACTGTTTGCCCGCGTCTGGTTCACTGTTTCACCCACCGATTTTGGCCCTTCAAGATCCGCTTACGAGTTTCACCGGGACACTATACTGGTAACCCAGCGCGCGGGGAAACTTTCCATTTCCCGCCAGACTGTTTACACTGGCCTCGGTCGGCATCCAACCCTGTTTCACTGCGCCGCCCTTCCTAACTGTCGGAGAATCGTCGTTGCCTTCCGAAAGCTTCAAACCGATGCCCTTGCCCACGGCTTCAGCCGAAAAGCAGCCTCGCACGGACTTGGACGCACGTATCAACGCACTGCTCGCCGCACGCAACGCCGACCCTTTCGGTTTGCTCGGACCTCACCCAGCGCCAAATGGCTGGGCCATTCGCTTCTTTCTTCCATGGGCTTCTGAGGCCAGCATCGTCTTCAAAAACCCCGCTCACTCACCGGCCAAAATCGCTGACGCCGTAAAACTCCGGCCCGAAGGCTTCTTCGAAGCCGTTTGGCCCTCTGACCAGCAAACAGCTCCGGAACCCAGCAGCTACAAGATCCAAGGCCGCACACTCCACGGCGACTCGTTCGAAATTTTCGATGCTTATGCTTTTCCGTTCCTGCTCACCGATTTTGACCTGCACTTGATGAGCGAAGGCCGCCACTACGACACCTATGAAAAGCTAGGCGCTCACTTGCACACCGTCGCCGGCATAGCAGGCACGAACTTCGCGGTGTGGGCTCCGGGCGCGCGCCGCGTCAGCATCGTCGGTACCATGAACGGCTGGGATGGCCGCGTGCATCCCATGCGTCCGCGCGGCTCCAGCGGCATCTGGGAGCTTTTCCTTCCTGAAATCGGCGAAGGCGCCATCTACAAGTACGAAATCATCGGCCATCACGGCAACCTGCTTCCGCTAAAAGCCGATCCCTACGGGTTCCGTTCCGAACTGCGCCCCAGCACCGGCTCTGTCGTCGCCAGCTTAGACGCGCACCAGTGGAGCGACTCCACGTGGCTCGCCGAACGCGCAAAGAAAAATTGGCTCGACTCCCCCATTACCGTGTACGAGGTCCATCTCGGCTCGTGGAAGCGGGTGCCCGAAGACAAGAATCGCTGGCTGACCTATCGCGAACTCGCCGATCAACTAGTTCCATACGTAAAGGACCTCGGCTACACGCACGTCGAGTTGCTGCCAATCATGGAACACCCCTATGACGGCTCCTGGGGCTATCAAACCCTCGGCTACTTCGCCGCCACCAGCCGCTACGGTTCGCCCGCCGAGTTCATGGAGTTTGTGGACCGTTGCCACCAAGCCGGCATCGGCGTCCTTCTCGATTGGACGCCCGCTCACTTCCCTCGTGACACGCACGGCCTGGCACAATTCGACGGCACTCACCTGTTCGAACACGCCGACCCCCGCCAGGGTGCACACCCCGACTGGGGCACGCTCGTTTACAACTATGGCCGCAACGAAGTTCAGAATTTCCTGATCTCAAACGCGCTCTTTTGGCTAGACAAATACCACATCGACGGCCTGCGCGTGGACGCCGTCGCTTCAATGCTCTACCTCGATTACTCGCGCAATGAAGGTGAATGGGTTCCCAACCGTTACGGCGGCCGCGAAAATCTCGAAGCCATCTCCTTCATCAAACGCCTCAACGAAGAAGCGCATGGCCGCTTCCCCGGCATCCTCACCATCGCCGAAGAATCCACCGCCTGGCCCAGCGTCTCTCGCCCCGTCTACCTCGGCGGCCTCGGCTTCAGCCTCAAATGGAACATGGGCTGGATGAACGACACGCTGAAATACTTTTCTTCCAACCCGATCTATCGCAAGTACGAACACAACAAGATCACGTTTTCTTTGATCTACGCCTTCAGCGAAAATTTCATGCTTCCTTTCTCGCACGACGAAGTCGTCCACGGAAAAAATTCACTGCTCCACAAAATGCCCGGCGACATGTGGCAGCAGTTCGCAAATCTCCGCCTTCTGCTCGCCTATCAGTACGCGCACCCCGGCAAAAAACTTCTCTTCATGGGCCAGGAATTCGGCCAGCGCAACGAATGGAGCGAAGCCCGCAGCCTCGACTGGCATCTTTTGCAATACGATTCGCACAAAGGCGTGCAACAACTCGTGCGCGATCTGAACCACTTGATTGGTTCCGAACCCGCCATCCATCAGGTCGACTTCGACTGGCACGGCTTCGAATGGATCGATTGCAACGATAGCGACGGCAGTGTTCTCTCCTTCATCCGCAAAGGAAAAAACGCGGACGACCTAATGGTCGTCGTGCTCAACGCCACACCGGTTGTTCGCGAAGGCTACATCGTTGGCGTCCCGCGCGATGGTTTTTACAAAGAAGTTCTAAACACCGACTCCAGTGCCTACGGAGGTTCGAACGTCGGCAACATCGGCGGCCAAAGAGCAGCCAACGATCCGCGCCAAGGCCGGCCCTATTCTCTCTGCCTGACGCTCCCACCCCTCGCCGCAATTTTCCTCAAATTCACGCCAGCTTAGCCTGGCAGCAGGCCTTGCCGTTGAAGGCAATCCTCACCAACGCAGCCGGAGCAACGAAACGCTCTGCACTGGCAATTCCAGCGTAATGACGCAGTCTCCGGCTTTCGTGCGTGTCACTGGACGCTCTCCAATTCGCTTTAACCGCCCAGCACCCTCCAGCTCCGCATATTGTTCCGCCGTAGGACTTTGCGGACTTCCCATCCTCCGCCAGGCCGCATACGAATTGCTATTTTCGCCGTCAACCCGAAACTCCTCGACCTTCAACCTTCCTGTCGACTCAGCCAGCCCAGCAATGTCCACCCTGACCTTTCTCGCTACCCCGCTTACATCTTCTTCCCGGTAATTCCAAACCATCACGTCCACTTCGCGCTTGTCCAGCGTCGCAATTCCATCCACTCCCTCAATCACCGAATCCCCTAGCCTCGCGAGCACTTCCATCTCTGCAACCCCAGTGCTCGTCAGCTTCACTCGCTCGCCGCCCATCATTCCCAGCATTCGAAATGTATTCAGCACCGGTTTGTCGATCCCGTTCGTTGCCAACTCCCGAAATCCTTCAAAGTACGGCTGGTCCTCAAACTCAAATGACCATGTCACCACCCCCGCCAGATTCACTCCGCTCCTCTGCGCCAGCGTAATCGTATCCTTCAGCGCCTCCGCCGTGTACGCAGTGTACAGATTCGTATTGCGGTACGCATTTTCCGGATGGCTTTTCGCCGAACACGCCGCGCAGCCTTCCGGATCCCACTCGCCCAAAATCACCGGCAAGTTCTTCCACTCTGGAAATTCCGCCACCACTTCAAATCCCTTTTGTACGGACAGCAGTTCCCTGCCCAGCCGCATCTGCACATGGTCACCCTTCCACACGGGCGCCCCCTTCGGATGCCAACTGATAAAACTCAAGGGTGCCCCCGTCTTTCCTGTCGCCATATTCGTTCCGCGCAAGCAATGCTCCAGAAACGCGCGCAAAAACTCCGACGAATTCTTCCCCGCCGCTCCCGTAGTATCCGGCCCTCCGACTCGCGCATCTGGCACGGCGCGCAAAATTCCCGCCGCCGCGTGATCGTATAACTTGAAAAATTCCTCCCGTGTCCCTTTCCAGTAGTCAATGTCCGGCTCGTTCCAAACTTCCCACAGCCAGGTCTTCACCTCTTGGTCGCCATAACGCTCCCGCAAATGTTTCGCGAACTGATACGCCAACTCTTCCCACTTCCCGTAGTCCTTGGGCGGATAGGCCCAACCCGTGAAAATGTTTCCCTGCGGAAAGCTGTGCCGATAAGGCTGCGGATGCGTCGAGAGCGCTTCCGGCATGAATCCCACTTCCACCAGCGGCTTCACGCCTGTATCTCGAAATGTATCGAAAATCCTATCCACGATTTTCCAGTCGTACACAGGACTGCCGTTTGCATCCTCCGTGTACGCATTCGTCGATCCCCATTTGAGCGAAGCCGTCCCATCTCCACTCGTCAACAAGTTGTGCACACGGATGTAAACCGGCGTCGGGCTCAAGTCGTGCAGTTCTCTCAACAGCTTCTTCCCATTCTTTGCGTGCGTGTAGTTCGGCTCGTCGTATCCGAAATAGCTCCACACCGGCCGCCACTCACCTTCGCGTGCCCCGGTATCCACTCGAATGACGACTGGGCTTCGTTCACTCCTTGGAGCCGTCTGGTTTCCGCCGCCACTTGCGACATCCTGCGCCGTCGAGTTGCCACAGATAATGGCCAACAGCAAAGCAGTCCATCCCAACTTAAATCTCAATTTCGAAGCTCCCCAATTCTCCGACACTTTACGCCGCGTCATTTTCCCCTAACCCGCTGTCTTCTCAAAAGACGTCTCGTCGTGCGCTCCTGGAAACAACTGCGCTCTTTGCATCAGCCCCACCAATCCGCCGCCGTACACTGAAACCAATGTTGTTCACTCCTGACGGAGCCCACACATGAAAAAACTACTCCTGCGGTTGGGCCTCTCGGTCTTAGGCACTGCCATCACGCTCATCTGGTGGACCTACCACGACAAAGGTTCAAACGCACAGTCCATGAACCACATCCCAGCGAGAGTCGCTCAAGGCGGCAACCAACTCGTCATTGAAGTGCAAGGTTCAACCGACTCGACCATGCGCGTCGACTTCGAAGACGTGAGCAAACCATCCGGTCAGCAAATCCTTTTAAACGCCTGGCAGAAAGTCCCCGCCGGTTCTCACAGCTGGACGATCGACATTCCCAGTGGTATCGGCGGCTACATCGAATTCGAAGCCGATCATCCCAATCCCGGCGACCTCCTCACGCAACGCGTCAAAATCAACGGCAAGGAAGTAGACAGCCAAACCGAGCGGCTCGACAGCCCGCTGCAACCCAACACAGCCTTCTTTGTCCAGTTCCAGCGCGACGACTTCAGCCGCAGCGAAGCAGCTCCTGAAGAGTAAGTAGCCGATATCGTCGGCCGCATTGACTTTCCCGCAACGCGACCCATTTTATTCGAACCGTTTTCTACGCGCTGCTTAAGACTAGAAACGATGCTTTCCGGCACTTCCAAGACCTACCATCTCCACGTTCGCTGCCCCTACGGCGACTATGAGGATTGGATCGCGCTCAGTGGACGCCTCGACCCGCTCGAACAAGTGCTAGGCTCTCCCTTTACGTTTGAATGCCCAACCCATGGTGTTCAATCTGAGTTTCCGCTCGAGGGAAGCGAAAAAGGCACTAAACCAGCGGTTACTCCGAAGTCTTCCGCCTCTCCACGTCTTGCGTCCGCCAAGAAGAAGCTGCGCTCAGAAGTACGCAAACCCTTCCACGTTCCCGTTTTCGTCTACGGGTGGAGCAGCGCCATCGGCTCCTTTCACGAAGATACAACAACCTTGATGTTTAACGGCAGCGGAGCCTTGGTTCGACTGCTCACTCCGGTAGCGCTCGGCGAAAAACTCTTCGTGGTCAACAAATTCACGCGCGAAGAACAGCAAGTAAGCGTGGTTTTTCAGGAGCCCCACCACGAACGCGGCTATAGTGTCGGACTTGCTTTCAAATCGCCGGTGCCGACCTTCTGGCGCAAAACGCGTCGTGGTCCGCGTGCCCCGCAATCGTTCAAGGTCGTTGTTCGAGGCAAGGACCGCAACGGCAACCCTTTCGCGCAAACCTCCAGCACATTGGACATCAGCGAAGACGGCGCCCGTCTTGACGGTATCGCCTACCTCACCGCGCCCGGCGACATTATCGAAGTAAAGCGCCGCTGGCACGGGAAAGCCCGCTTCCGCGTCGCGTGGATCGGTCAGATCGGCACTTTCGAGTCCAATCAGGTCGGTGTCTCCACCCTCGACCCCGGCCGCCTCCCCTGGCGCGTTAAGCAGGACAAAGCCAAGCCCCTGAAATAGCTCGTGCGGTTGAACGGCTGTTCCGCGCTCCGTTACACTTCCTGCGTGGCCGAGTCCTCCGCTACTCCATTGCCTGATGCTGCGAACGACCGCGCAAGCCTCGCGCCCGATGAGTCGTTCCTCTCACGCCTGAAACTCTTCAACTATTCGGCAATTTTTTTTGCCGTTCTACAGAGCGCCTGCAGCGCGTTCATCGCCCTTAGCGGCGTGCGGCTTCTGATCGGAGTCGGCGCCTTTGCGTTCGCTGCAGGAGCGTTGCGATTCGCGGACAGGATCCACCTGGACGCCATTCGCATCCCGATGATGTTTCTCGCGGTGCTCGGCTCTATTCTGAACCTGCTCGCGCTGCGTCGCGTATGGAGCTTACGTCGGCGCACGGCTTCAGCTTGGCGTCAGCGCCCCCTTCGCAAAGAAAAGCAGCGCGCCGAACGCCTGCAATTTGTTATCTCGGTGCTGACGCTCCTGATCGTCGCCGCCGAAACCGCCGCTCACTATCACCTTTTTCATCACCTCTAATTCTCCACCGACACCCGGATTCAAGACTTACCCTCAGTACAACCGCGACAGTCAGCTATACTTGCCACAATGGCTGCTGCTCATCCTTCACCTCTGCTTGCATACCGCCGTGGTTTTCAGCCTGACCGCCATGATCCCTATCTTCGCCTCGGCACCATTGCGGTTTTCGTTCGCGACAAAGAACGCAGTCGGCAATTTTATTTGGATCAACTCGGATTTCGCTTGGCCCTCGGCGTTCCGGTTCAATCGGATGGCGATTCGCTCGCAGTCACTCCACCCGATGGCACTGCGGTGCTCTCGCTCGTCGCCCCCGAACCTGGCTCAGAGGAATACAAGCTGATCGGCCGCCCTACTCAAATCATCTTCTTGACCGAAAACGTCTTCTCCAAATTCGAGGAATGGAACAGCCGAGGCGTGCGCTTTCATCATTCCCCACAAACGCAACCCTGGGGCGCCGTCTCTGCCAGTTTCGAAGACCCGGACGGAAACGTGTTCACTCTCTTGTCCTATGACTCGATCAACCGCGAGGTCGAGGCAGAGCGGCGCGCCCACGCGGAACGCTCTGAATCCGAATATCGCCTGAGTCAGGAATTGGAACTCGCCCGCCATGTGCAGTCAAGGCTCTTTCCGCAAACTCGCCCGGTTCTTGCCACGCTGGAGTTTGCGGCCGTTTGCATTCAGGCCCGCCACGTCGGCGGCGATTACTACGATTTTCTGGAACTCGGCCGTGATCAACTTGGGCTGGTCGTCGGCGACGTTTGCGGCAAAGGAGTCGCGGCCGCCCTTCTGATGGCAAATCTCCAGGCGCATCTCCGGAACCAATGTGCTAGTTACTCAAGCCGTCCTTACGTGCCATTTGTTCTCGAGCAGCCTCAGCGATTTCTGCTCTCGGTAAATCGCCTGTTCTACGAAAACACCGCCGACAGTGCTTTCGCTACGCTCTTCTTCGCGGAGTACAACGATAAGACCCGCCGTCTTCGCTATGCGAACTGCGGCCATCTCCCTGCTCTTCTTCTCCGCGAAGATGGCGACCTGGCGCGCCTCGAGCCCACTTGCACGGTTCTCGGACTCTTCAAAGGCTGGGACTGCTCGGCCGGCGAGTGGACTCTGTCGCCGGGTGACACTGTGGCGCTCTACACCGATGGTGTAACGGAGTGCTTCAATCCGGAAGGCGAAGAATTCGGAGAAGCTCGGCTGGTCGACGCCCTGCGCCGCCATCGCCACTTGCCCCTGCAGAACCTGCTGGCCGCACTCGTGGAGACCGTTCGCAGCTTCAGCCCTCACGAACAACAAGACGACATCACAGTGTTGGTCGCCAAGTGTAAATGAGCACCGGCCTCAGCGCACTGGCACTACAGGTAAATCAATAAAGCTCGCCTGCCCTCTGGAGTGATATACCCGCTGCGTCGCTTTCACATAGTCCTTCGGCTCCGCAAAGAAAATATTCGGCACATACGTCTGCGGGTTCCGGTCATACAACGGAAACCAACTCGATTGGATTTGCACCATGATCCGGTGCCCCGGCAAAAACACATGGTTCGCTGTCGGCAAAATGAATTTGTAAGTCAACGGCGCATTTGGCGTCAACGGTTTCGGATTAGAAAAGCTCTCACGGTAACGCCCGCGAAAAATGTCCATTCCAATCGCCAGTTGATAACCACCCATTTCGGGATAGCTCGGCACTTCATGCGGAAACACATCAATCAGTTTCACAACCCAATCGCTGTCAGAGCCGCTCGTCGAAGCCACCAGGTTCACCTCCGGCGCTCCGCTAATACGAACCGCCTCAGTCAGCACTGGACTCGTATAAACCAAGACATCGGTACGATCTGCAAAGTTCCGTTGGTCCACAACCAGCCATTTCCGCCACGATTCCCCATCCGCGAACCGTATCGGCCGCGGATAGAACGGCACTGGTTTCGCCGGATCGGACACATACTCATCGAATCCCTCGTCTCCCTTCTCGCTTGGCGCAGCAAACGAAAGCGAATTCCCTGCTCCCAGATACAGCGGCTTCATCTTATTCACGCAACCGGAATCGCACGCCAGCGGCCACGACTTGAATCGATCCCAGTGGTTTTCTCCCGTGTTGTAGATGAACACCGGCGGTGTATCGGCTTTCGGTGCTCCATCCTTCAAGTATTGGTCGAAAAACGGCTTCAGCACGGCGCGCCGAAACTGCAGCGCCGTGTCCCCCTCCCACTTGAGCGGTCCCAGCGAAGTTCCGTCATAGTTCACGCCGCTATGCCGCCACGGCCCCATCACCAGATAATTCAGATTGTTGTCGCGATCCTTCGGCTCGCTCGCCAGATAACAATGAATCGCTCCCCACATGTCTTCCTGGTCCCATAGCCCTTGCAGCCACATCGTCGGCACTTTCAAGGGCTGCTTCGCCATCTCCCGGTCCAGCGCCTGTTCCTGCCAAAACGGATCGTATGCCGCATGCTCTGTCGTCTTCTTCCACCACGGAATCTCTTCCACGCCCGCCGCTTTCGCAAACGCTCCCGCCGACCCCGCCCGCAGAAAATTGTCGTAGTCTTCATATCCCTGCCGCACGATCGACGATCCGTGCGCTCGCTCGGCGCCCACGCCCGTAAAATAATCGAGGTTCATCTGCCGGAACGCGCCGAAGTGAAACCAGTCGTCGCCCATCCACCCGTCCACCATCGGACTCTCGGGCGCGGCCACCTTCAGCGCGGGATGCGGATTCACCAGCGCCATCACCACCGTAAATCCTTCGTACGAACTGCCCAGCATTCCCACTTTCCCGTTCGACTCCGGAACGTTTTTCACCAGCCAGTCAATCGTGTCGTACGCATCGGTCGACTCATCCGTTGACGACGAATTCAGCGGCCCGCGCAGCGGCCGCGTCATGAAAAAGTCTCCCTCCGACCCGTTCTTTCCACGTATGTCCTGAAATACGCGAATGTACCCGTCCGCCACAAATACTTCATCGCCCTGCGGCAACGTCGCCAGCATGTACGGAGATTGAAACCGTGCAGCCCGCCCGGCCGCGTCGTAAGGTGTCCGCGTCAGAATCATCGGCGCATTGTGCGCTCCCTTCGGCACCACAATCACCGTGAAAAGCTTGACGCCATCCCGCATCGGGATCATCACATCGCGCTTCTCATAGTCGTATCCCGTCTTCGGCGCTTCAAACTTCTTAGGCATGTCCGGCGCATCCACAGGCGTCTGCGCCGCCGTCGAATCGGAATAAATGCACACCAAAACTGCCGCGATGATCACTTTTAAGAACGAGAGGGGCCTGAACATGATCACTCCGAAGATGGATTCGGCAAGTCGCCGCCCTGAAATAGTAGTGATGTTTTGAAATTAATGCACGGTAAGTTGGCGGCGTGCGGCCGCCAGCTAATCAGTTCGCGTCTGGTAGAACCAGCGGAACACCAGTAAGTGGCCGAACAGGGCTAGCTGTACAAGGAACGTCGGCAACCAGATGTACGGGAGGTAGGCGACAAACGTATTCGCGGGTTCATTGTGAAAGCGCCGCAACGGTGTCGGCATGGATAGGATCGCGATCACCACGATATTCAGGAGAAGCGCCAGCCCGACGCAGTTCCACAGCAAGATTAACCAGCGAGGCGCCCGCCCCTTAGCCGCGAGCCATGCAACGCCAGCCGCCGAAACTCCACTGACAATGTCGCAATTTCTTCCTTCAAACGTCATCTGAACCGGCACCAGGTTCACTTGATGCCCCCAGTCCAGAAATATCTCGACAGCGATTCGAAACGCTTGCACGCCAACCAGCCAAACGATCCCGGCCTCAGCGACAAGCCGCGATCCAATCCTGGACAGCGCCGTCACGACCGTCAGCGCCACAGCCGCCAACAGCAACATAAACATCGGCGGCGGCGCATGTTGAAAATTGCGCACCAGCCCAAGCCATCCCACTAGTCCAGTAATCGCAAGCCACACTAGTACGCCCACAGCGAACGGCTTAGACTTCGCCGCGAGCAACGCAGCCGTTCCCACTACAACGCAAAGAAAGAAAGCCACAAGGCTGACCGGACCAGGAATCAATCGCCTTACCTCTTGCTAAACGGCTTCGTTGACGCTGCTACCGCTAGTTCATTTCCACTGGACGCAGGTTCTTTGTTTTTTTTTGCTTCTATTCTATTTCCTCGCTCCCCAATTCCCTCGCCAACCTCTCATGCAACCGCTCGCTATACCCCACCGGCAACTCAAACGTCCGGTTATCCGCAGTCAGCACAATAATGTTCCGCGTCGAATCCAGCACCGCCGAACAAATCTCGCAATGTTCTAGGTGCCGCTCGATGTCCTCGCGCACTTCCACCGGCACGCTCTGGTCGATATATTCGGAGATGCGCGCCCACACATGCTTGCACATCAGCTCCATGGCATCCTCCCCCAGAACCCTTTGCGCTCTGGAGCCGTGCTCTTTTTCAAATACGGCGCCAAACTCTTTTGCAGCATCATCCGCGCCCGGTGCAGTCTCACTTTCACGATGTTTTCATTCACTCCCAATGCCTTCGCCGTCTCTGCAACATTCATTTCCTGCAAATCGCGTAGCGTAAAAACTTGCCGGTAGATATCCGGTAGCTCCGCCACTGCTTTCTGCAAAGTCTCGCGTAATTCCTTCCGTTCCAACGCTTCCGAAGGAATCTCCCGCCAGTCCGTCAATGGCGCTGGAGTGTACTCCTCTTCCTCGCCCTGAATCACTTCGTCCAGGGAATCTTCTTTCGCCCGTTTCGCCTTGCGCAGCTTCTGCCGCGCCTCGTTCACCACAATCGTCACCAGCCATGTGCTGAACTTCGAATCGCCACGGAACTTCGCCAAATTGCGATACGCATTCACCACCGCATCCTGCGCGCACTCCTCCGCATCCGTCTCATTCTTCACAATCGAAAACGCGGTCAGGTACAACATCCGCTCGTAAGGCCGGATCAATTCGTGAAACAGGTCCTTCTCGCCGCCCAGAATCCGCGCGATCAGGCCCGCTTCGTTCCGTTCCTTTGTCGCACCAGTTGTTGTACCTGCCGCCGTCATCTCGTTGGTTTACTCGCAGTGTCGACCCGGCCTCACTGCCTCAGATCAGAACTTCTCCAGCTTGCTGACACCAAAGATGGCATGAAATCGCTCGCAATAGATAGCCACCGCTTGGTAATTCTCCAGGTCCGCGCTGGCTGGTAAATCGTAGTTCTGATCGCCCTGATTTCCCTTCAGCGAGCCCAGTTCAACGTACTCGAGATTTCCCGGCACAATGATCTTAAACATTGCCGGCTCTTCCGCCTTCACCAGCACCACATGCACATCTGGCCCGTTCGAAGTCGCAAAATCCGTCAGCCGAAGATACTTCTTTCCGCCACCGTCGCCGTAGATCGTCGTGCGTCCGCTCGTCGGATGCTCTCTCGACTCCAGCTTGCCCGTGTACAACGGTTGCGCCTCACTCCCCACACTTGCCGGTGCCGCCTCGCTTACTTGCTGGTTGATGAAGAGCTTCTCCGGCCGGAACGCCCACCACGTTCCAATCAAGGCCGGAATTCCCACGGCCGCCAAAACCGCCTTTTTTCGTGCACTCCAAAACTTTCCGTTCGTATTTTTCATTTTTCTCTTCTCCGCAAAAAGAAAAACCGGACAGCTCACCAAATCTGTCCGGCTCTTTAGCGATCTCCCTTAAAATTTCTCCAGCGGCGCCGCGCCAAAATTCGCGTTGAACCGCTCGCAATAAATCGAAACCGTAATGAACTTGCTCAAATCCGTCCCCGCGGGAATTTCGTAGTTCTGGTCACCCTCGTTCCCTTTCAGCTTCCCCAGCTCGACGCGCTCCGTGTTGCTCTTCAGAAAGTTCGCGTCGTCGCTCGCGTCTTTCGCCGCCACCAGAATCACGTGTACGTCCGGCCCGTTCGAAGTCTTGAATCCCGTCAGCCTCAGCAGCAGTTTCCCGTCCGCTTGCTGGTACACCGTCGCGCGTCCTTCCGTCGCATGCACTTTCCCGTGAAACTTCCCGGTGTAGAGCGTCTTCGCTTTCTCCTGCATCGTCCCGTCGTGCTTCATGCTGTCTTGCATCATCGAGTCCTGCTTCGTGTCCTGCGCCATTGCGGAAGCGCCCGCCGCCAGCAAGCCCGCAAAAACTCCCACCTTCACCATTCGAATCATTTCCTCTTCACTCCTTCTTCCTTTTCAATTTGAGGTGGAGCTTCCGGAGCGCCCAACCCGTTGCACCCATGCGAGTTCCCGCGCGCCCCGAAGTTACAGAGGATTGCCACAAACTACCCGGACACTCGGAACTTTTTTCCAGCGGGCTCCGTATCCATATCCAGACGCGGTATTCCGCCCATGGCGAGTCCCGACGCCAGCTTCCTCAAGGAGGAGTTTCATGAGCATCTTTTCGCATCGACCCACCCGCCCGGCCTCGATTGCACTCGCGGCGGCGCTGGCTCTTGCGCCTCTAGCCGTGCTCGCCCCGGCCGCAAGGCCGCAGGAAGTCACAGTAAACTCTTCATCCTCAAGCACTTCCGAGCGCTGGCTCCACGTCCGCGTCGTCGACTCCAACCACAAAGGCGAAACCGTCCGCGTCAACGTTCCCCTCGAAATGGCAGAAAAAGTTCTCCCCGCCATCAACAAGGACCGCCTCCGCAATGGCAAGGTCCAGATCAACCACTTTGATACCGAAGGCGTCGACCTCAAAGCCCTCCTCGAAGCCGTCCGCTCCTCCAAAGATGGCGAATACGTCACCGTCCAGAGCAACGAAAACGACGTCCGCGTAGCCAAGCAGGCCGGCTACATGGTCGTACACGTCACGGAAAAAGGTTTCCGCAGCTCCGCCGACAAATCCGACAAGAGCGACAAGTCCGATAAGTCCGCCAAGTCCTACGAACGCAACCGCGTCGACGTGAAAGTTCCCATGAAGGTCGTCGAAGCCCTCCTTTCCGCCGGCAAGGACGAACTCGACATTCTCGCCGCTCTCCGCGCACTCTCCGCCCACGGCGGCGACACCGAACTCGTCTCCGTCAAGAGTGACGACTCCACCGTCCGCGTCTGGCTCGACTCTAAAAACGTCTCTGACTAATCGGTGACGCCCGCGCTCGTCATTCCGAGGAGCGCAGCGACGAGGAATCTGCTTTTTCGATTTTCTTTTTTGGAAGCACGGGCCCCAAAACTAGACTGAGGACTCGCACATGATGATCCTGGCTAAACTCGCTCTCGGCACCGCCACCACTCTCATGGTCGCCGGCGTCTACACCTTCCGCGAAGGCACCGTTCGCGTCGACGTCGACGAACATCGCGAAGGCGGAGCGCATGTCCACGTCTGGGCCCCCGCTGCGATAGTCCCGATGGCGCTGCACTTCGTTCCCGACAGCAAGCTCCGCGACGCCACTGACCACGCCAAAGAGTGGGCGCCCCTCGCGCGCATCGCCGCAAAAGAGCTGCGTAAATATCCCAACACCACGTTTGTCGAAGTCGAAGACGGCGAACAGCACGTCAAGGTCAGCACCGTCGGCACCAAAATTCAGGTCGACGTCACCACCCCCGACGAAAACGTCCATGTCGCCGTCCCTCTCGCCATGATCGACGACGTCATCGCCCAAATCGCCGCCCGCCAACCCGCCTCTTAATCACTTGCCGCCGTTTCACCTGTAGCCGCGGTCTTCAGACCGCGGGCCTTTCCGTTCATCCGCTGTGCGCCTCAGCACGAGCTCCGCGAACGCGGTTTTCGTAGATGGGAAACTTCGCGGCAAGCATCGCAACCTCTTTGCGGATGCGCTGTTCCGTCTCCGCCTGCCCCGCCTGCCCAATCGCGCCCAACACCTCCGCAATCCACCCGGCAATCACGTCCATCTCCGGCTCACTCATGCCACGCGTCGTAACCGACGGCGTCCCTAGCCGGATCCCTCCTGCCTTCATCGGCGGCAGCGGATCAAAAGGAATCGCATTCTTGTTCACCGTAATCCCAGCGCGGTCCAGCGCCTTCTCCGCATCCCCGCCGGTAATCCCGCGCGAGTGTACTTCCACCAAAAATAAGTGATTATCCGTCCCGCCCGAAACCACGCGGAACCCTCTCCCAGCCACCGCCGCTGCCATCGCCTTCGCATTCCGGGCTACCTGCTGCTGATACTCCTTAAACGACGGCTCTATCGCTTCCTTCAGGCACACCGCTTTCGCCGCAATCGTGTGGACCAGCGGCCCGCCCTGCAGCCCCGGAAACGTCAGCTTGTCCAGCTCTTTCGCGAACGCCGCTTTGCACATCACCAGCCCGCCGCGCGGCCCGCGCAGTGTCTTGTGCGTCGTCGTCGAAACAAAATCCGCGTGCGGTACCGGACTCGGATGCACTCCCGCCGCCACCAGCCCCGCGATGTGCGCCATATCCACAAACAGCAGCGCGCCCACGCTCTTCGCCGCCTTCGCCATCCGCTCAAAATCAATAATCCGTGGATACGCGCTCGCCCCCGCCACAATCATCTTCGGCTTATGCTCCGCCGCCAGCCGGTCAATTTCGTCGTAGTCAATCTGCTCGTTGTCCTGCCGCACTCCGTACGCCACGAACTTGTACATCCGCCCCGAAAAATTCAGTGGATGCCCGTGCGTCAAATGTCCGCCGTGCGACAAATTCATGCCCAGCACCGTATCGCCCGGCTGCAGCGCCGCCATATAGACGCTCACGTTCGCCTGCGTCCCCGAATGCGCCTGCACGTTCGCGTGCTCCGCGCCGAACAATTCCTTCGTGCGGTCAATCGCCAGTTGCTCCACTTTGTCAGCGAATTCGCATCCGCCGTAGTACCGCTTGCCGGGATAACCTTCCGCGTACTTGTTCGTGAAGACCGACCCCATCGCCTCCAGCACCGCTTCGCTCACCAGATTTTCGCTGGGAATCAGCTCCAGCCCGGTAGCTTCCCGCTCCGCTTCGTCGCGCAGCAACCCCGCAATCGCCGGATCAACCTCCTGCAAAGTTCGCTGCATCCTGGCGTTGGCTTCAGTCGTCTTGATCATTCTCAGTCCTCTTCGGTGGCACAGGCGTTCTACCTGTGTTCTGGTCCTTTGTTGACTGGTGAACATGATACAGCAGCGACCAATGGCCAGCGACCGGCGAGAGGTCGCGTTCCAAATTGGGAATCGCATGGTGGAGGGCGGGCACCCCATGGGTATTTTTCGGATGTGTGGCAATGATCGGACTTAGCGGAAGTATGGGCTCAGGTAGGCGGGGAAACCATGAAGTGCCGGGTGCCAAAAATTTGATCCGCTAAACTCTCTTGGGTGCCGCACCCTTGCTTTTTAAGGGTGCGGCTTTTTCCCTCTTGATCGTCGGTG
>Ga0070665_100001351_pt1 | contig 29047 bp, 17 predicted proteins | sample KBSS13metaG_FD_65862 | JGI IMG/M metagenome (GOLD analysis project Ga0070665, IMG submission 65862) | Switchgrass rhizosphere microbial communities from Kellogg Biological Station, Michigan, USA - KBS S1-3 metaG | ecosystem: Host-associated > Plants > Roots > Rhizosphere > Soil ... | reverse complement strand
GGGGCGGTCGGTCAGCCTGGCGGGCACGGACGGGACGCGTACGTTAAGCGGGGTGAAGGATGCAAACCTGGCCGCCGGCAGCAGTGAGGCGGTAACTGGCAGCCAGCTTTTCCAGAGTTATACCCATATGAATCAACTAGCGGAAGCTTTAGGGGGGGGATCGTCAGTCGATATCGGTGATGATACACGGCGAAACAGCGGTTTCCGATTTATCGCACCGACATTTACCGTTCAGGGTCAGAACAAACATACCGTGAGTGATGCGCTCAATGTCCTTGATGGGGCTGTGACTGACAACAGTAATGTTATTAATGGATTGATGTCCGGTAGCCATGGTCTTGTTCAACTGGGGGCCGGGGGCGACATTATTACCATTGCAAGTAACAGTGGTGGCAAGCTTCTGAATGTGGCGGGCAATGCAGGTTCTCGGGTGGTTACCGGTGTGGCTAATGGCGAAGTGAGCGCCACGAGCACAGATGCGGTGAATGGCAGCCAGCTTCATGAAATAAACGCGCAGGTCGCTAAAAACACCACTGATATTAATCAACTTTCAGACAGTGTCGTGGGTGTTATAAGTGGAAAGTCTGGTCTGGTGCAGCAAGAAAAGTCGGATGCTGTCGTTGAGATAGCCCACAACAGTGGCGGCAAGACCGTTTCTGTGGACGGCACTGATGGTAACCGTCGCATAAGCGGTGTGAGTGACGGTATAAGCGATGATGATGCCGCAACTGTCGCGCAGCTTAAAAGCATCAAGGTCGAAATGGGGAGCGCTTCAATGGTAGCGATGAATTCAGATACAGCATCAAAGCCGAAAGCCGATGGTAAAGACGCTATCGCACTTGGGGCAAATGCCAGTGCCGGGAGCACTTCAGGTGTCGCAATAGGCTCCAGTGCATCCAGTCAGGGGGAGCAGAGCGTTGCATTAGGAAATGGTAGCAGTGCCAAAGGGAGCCAGTCACTTGCGCTGGGCAATGGCAGCAACGCTACAGCGAAAAATGCGGTGGCCCTGGGAAGTGATTCTGTCGCCAGTGAAGAAAATACGGTTTCTGTTGGTTCTTCGACTAATCAGCGGCGGATCACCAACGTGGCCCGCGGTGTGAACAATTCTGATGTCGTTACTGTGGGGCAGATGAATGATGGTTTTGCCAGTCTGCAAAATTATACGAACCATGAGATTAACAAGGTAAATAAACGTATTGAGCGCGTTGAAAATAAACTTACTGCCGGAATAGCCTCCGCCATGGCGCTTTCGGGGATACCTCAGGCGTATCAGCCGGATTCCAGTCTTCTTGGTGCGGCAGTGAGTAGTTATGGCAATGCCTCTGCTATAGCTGTTGGGCTTTCCCATATTTCTGAAAATGGACGATGGATTACAAAACTGCAGGCCAGCGGTAATACAGAAAGCGATTTTGGCGGTTCAGTTGGTGTTGGTTTCCAGTGGTAGGTAGGGACGTACATGAAATTCTTTATTCCAGTAATATGTAGCGCGCTATTTTTGTTCGGATGTGATGATACCCCAAAAAAATCAGAGGAGAAAAACGGCATTCATATTGCCTCCCTTCCGGTAATGCAAGATGTTATTGCCCGAGAAGTCCCGGTTTTTGCCAGCAAATGGAATGCTTCTGTCATGGATAAGATCTGCGAAGTCGCAGAGGGGCGTCTTAGTCCTGACCAATTTCGCGGCTGGTTTTCTGAACGCGGCGTGGATATTCAGAAACTGGCAGAGATGGATGATGGTTTCCGGTTTGTGTCAACCGCTGACAAAACCATGCTTGTTCAGGCTTGTGCAGCCTGGCTTGTGGCTTCGCTTTCATCACCCTTACAAGCACGCGGGGAAACCGTTAATAATACGGACCAGCTGACAGAAATAATGAACCGGCAAACTCCGGTAGTGAAAGCTGTCATTGACCATATGGCAAGCCTCGTGGCCGAAGTTAGTCATCGTTCTGATTACTCTTCGGAAGAAGACTTTCGACAACGGGTACGCGATAAGTTTAAAAATTACGCTCCATCGTTGATCGAGCAGGCGCTGAAGTCCAAATTTAGGCTGACTGAATATAATCAACCGGGCACAAATGAGCCAATCTATCAGTATTATATTAAAGATGGGCGGATGCATGTATTGTTTAATGGAGCACAGTGGTTAGGTGCTGAGGAAATTAAAGGTTTTAGTTATCGCTTTACTGTAAAACAAAAACCCTTTTAGACACTAAATTTCGGGCCGCTCATGCGGCCCTTTTTTATTCACCTTACCGGGAAGGTTAACCCTTATCAAAACGCGATAAAACATGATGCCAGAGATAAGAGAGGATGCTGTCTGGGACAGACAGTCACACTCCTCGGCTTAGTCAGGGTTTTTCGGTAGTGACTGTTATCTGCAGGAGTAAGAATCATTGCTAAAACGCCCCTGTGAAGCGCTGTTTCCCAGGACGACATTCGAAAGACGCCTGTGGTCAGTTTACACGCTTAACTCCAGCCTGGCCTGCACCCCTACATGAAACTTTCGCGATACAACGCCGTCAGGACAGTTTAATAGGTTATCTTCAAAATGGAGGGATACATCAAATACTCACTTATGGTTCAACAGATTTATTTTGCAGTGGAAATGCTACAATCCTGCTACCACGTTATCTCCGCTATTAGGTAGTCATGCTAAATAAAATTCTGGTCAGTGCTTGCCTGATGGGTTTCAAAGTCCGTTATAACGGGCGAGAGAAAGCCCATATGATTGCTCAGCTTTCTCGCTGGCACGAAGAACAAAGACTGGTGATTCACTGCCCGGAGTTGGCTGCAGGTTTGCCTGTACCACGCCCCCCGGCGGAAATTATGTTTGCTGATGGTAAAGATGTCATGCATGGAAGAGCCAGAATATATGACGTTACCGGACAAGATGTTACGGAGCACTACCAGCTTGCTGCCTGGTTGGCATTGCGTACAGCGCAGGAGGCGGGGTGTACTGCTGCGCTATTAACCGATGGCAGTCCCACTTGTGGTAGTCACATTATTTATGATGGTTCTTTTAGCGGAATACAAACGGTGGGTATGGGGGTTGCGGCATCGCTACTTTCAGAGCATGGTATTGCGGTGTTTTCAGATACGCAAATTGCAGACCTTATTAACTGGATTGAGCGCAGGGAAGGAAAGCTTATCGGAACCAGAATAGCTTGATATATACGCTAAGGACGAGCTAACGGGCCACGAAATTTTGTTTGCCTTGCATCTTCTACGTTTATTGCATCGAAAAAGGTTACCCTTCGAAAGCGCTTGCGCGTTATAGCACAGGGGCAGGTAACAGCTCATTGCGGCGTCCGTCCGGAGGCCTTCGAACAGGCCTCGTCGTGAGGACAGAATTTGTCAACTGTTGTGTGGTCACTCCAGCTTAATCTATGACCATACATTTACTGCGTGAGTGTGTCTTACAGCCGAACGAGGTATTGCCTTGATATCCAGCCACGCTACAACTATGTTATCCTTGTATTCCAGATAACATTATCTGCTGCTACCAAATAACCCACCTTCAGTGATACAGCGTTATCATCTCTGTGTGATGATGTTTTTTCTGTTAAGCCGTTCCTTCAGGCCTTAAACCGGAAAAAATTGTACATAATCCGGACAATATCGTTTTTCCTGAGCAAATAAATACTCAAATTCTGTTATTCATAACTCATCATGTTGGGATGATAATGGTTCTTTTTACGTTCTGATATTCTGGAATATTAATAAGTGATCTCCTTTTTCCGGCAGAGACATTCTTCCAGGCTTTGACCTCAGGAGGACGATCCGAGAGGCGATATTTTAAACGTATGCATGCTGTCTTAACCTCAACCACTGACGACAGGCTGCCCGGACCGGGTACGGCCTCCCACATGTTTTCTGCACAGGTTGTCTTCACCCACAGACTGACCGAGGAATGTACCTCGCAGGGGATGCCCATTTAAAAGGTGATCAACTGCCCTCAAAAACGTTCTCGTGTAAACCTGACTTCATTTTGATCAGATGGCGTGGTAAATGCGAAATTTACAAAATTCATAATGTGAAGCAGGAGAGAAACTTACCAGCGAAGCGGTGAAGCTTTGAACACACAGCGTTTAACCGGTGTATTGCGCACAGGCAGAATTGAAACTACTGTATATAAAAACAGTATACAGGTGACGAAAATGATGTTTTACAGACCTGCAGAATGGCGCGAGATTATGGCTGTTCCTCTTTTCAGCGACCTGGTGCCGTGCGGATTTCCCAGCCCGGCGGCTGATTATGTTGAACAACGTATTGATCTCAATGAATTGCTGGTGTCACATCCCAGCTCAACGTATTTTGTTAAAGCTGCAGGTGATTCGATGATTGAGGCAGGCATAAGCGATGGTGATTTGCTGGTCGTGGACAGTGCCAGAACAGCAGATCACGGAGACATCGTAATCGCAGCAGTGGAGGGCGAGTTTACGGTAAAGCGTCTTCAGTTGCGTCCAACAGTGCAACTCATCCCAATGAACAGCGCCTACAGCCCGATCATGGTGGGGAGTGAGGATACTCTCGATGTGTTTGGTGTCGTGACATTCATCGTAAAAGTGGCGAGCTGACTGTGTTTGCGCTCTGTGATGTCAATTCATTTTACGCATCATGCGAGTCCGTTTTCAGGCCAGACCTGAGAGGACGTCCGGTCGTCGTACTGTCCAATAATGATGGTTGTATTATTGCAAGATCGGCCGAGGCCAAAGCGGCCGGTATAAAGATGGGGGAGCCGTTCTTTAAGCAAAGGGAACTCTTTAGGCGCGTGGGTGTTGTCTGTTTCAGCAGTAACTATGAGCTGTATGCTGATATGTCGAACCGTGTGATGACGACGCTGGAAGCAATGAGTCCCCGCGTCGAAATTTACAGCATTGACGAGGCTTTTTGTGATCTGACGGGCGTAAGAAACTGTCGGGACCTCACCGAGTTTGGTAAAGAGATCCGCACAACGGTGCTGAAACATACTCACCTGACGGTCGGTGTCGGGATAGCGCAAACAAAAACGTTAGCTAAGCTGGCCAATCATGCTGCCAAAAAATGGCACCGGCAGACTGGGGGAGTTGTGGATCTCTCAAATGTTGATCGCCAGCGCCGGCTGCTGGCCCTGGTACCGGTGGAAGATGTCTGGGGCGTTGGCAGGCGGATCAGTATAAAGCTCAATGCGATGGGCATCAAAACGGCGCTGGATCTTGCTGAGCAAAGTACCTGGACTATTCGTAAACATTTCAATGTGGTACTGGAACGAACGGTACGCGAACTCCGGGGTGAGCCTTGCCTGGCACTGGAAGAGTTTGCTCCGACGAAGCAGGAGATCGTGTGCTCACGATCTTTTGGTGAGCGTATCACTGACTACGAGGAAATGCGGCAGGCGGTGTGCAGCTATGCTGCGCGAGCGGCTGAGAAATTACGTGGAGAGCATCAGTATTGTCGTTTCATTTCTGTCTTTGTGAAGACCTCTCCGTTTGCGTTAAACGAGTTGTATTATGGTAACAGCGCTTCTGTAAAATTACTTACGCCAACGCAGGACAGCAGAGATATCATTCATGCTGCGGTGAAATGTCTGGACAAAATCTGGAAGGAAGGGCACCGCTATCAGAAAGCCGGTGTCATGCTGGGTGACTTTTTCAGTCAGGGTGTCGCGCAGCTGAATCTTTTCGATGATAACTCGCCGCGTCCGGGTAGCGAGAAGTTAATGGCAGTTATGGATCAACTGAATACCAGAGACGGCAGAGGAACACTGTACTTTGCAGGCCAGGGGACCCGCCCATCGTGGCAGATGAAGCGCGAGATGCTTTCTCCCCGGTATACGACAAGGTTTTCGGATCTACTCGTTATCCGGTAAAACCTGGTCCTGCCCCTCAGGTGTTTGACGAATCTCAGCGAGATGACATCTAGTGACCACGGAGAGTTTCCTGAGCGCGGATCCTGTAGACAGTCCCGCACTTAGAAAAGTACCTGTGCCGGCGAACACGTCTTTTGGCATAACGTTGCCCTTTAAACATAGCCAGATGGCCGTTGCCAGTAACATGGTGCGTGTCACTGCCATTCCATGAGATTTAGCGTTGGCAGGATAAAGTACACGGGCAACAATGCCATACGATTTAAGAAATATTGAAGTGTGAGTGATAGTATAAACGCAACTGAAACGCGTAGATACGTATATGGAAATTGAACTAAATAAGAGTGTTAAAGAAAGAATATTTCATGCGGTGTTGTTTGAAGTCATTTCAAACGTCATTATTGCTTTTTCTCTGGCCTGGATTATGAACGTTTCGGTCCTGACATCAGGATCGCTTTCAGTCATTTCGGCACTCACCGCTACGACGTGGAATTTTATTTTTAATAAGATTTTTGATGAGTTACAAAAAAAATATCATTTTAGGCGTACTTTTGTTGTGCGAGCCCTGCATGCCGTTGGCTTTGAGACCGGACTGATTGTCGCGTTACTTCCGGTTGCCATGTTCATTCTTGATTTGTCCATTGTCGAGGCATTCTTTGTCGAGATCGGCTTAGTGTTGTTCTTTCTCCCCTATACAGTGCTCTTCAACTGGATCTATGATTATCTGCGTTGGGTTTGCGTAGGACGAAAAGTGATTACTGCCAGGAAAGATGCCAGACAGCCATGAATCATCGCTGGTAGTGGGGAAGGGGCTAAAGAAGCCGCCATTACGGTTTTATCTCAGGCCAAGTAGCCCTTTTCATCGTTGAGTCAGCGAGGGCTGTCGCCTGCGTACGAAAGGACCTTCTGTGTTGTAAATCGTTAACCCTCAGACACTGTGCCAGATATCATCAGATAGCCCCGCACTGACCATACGTGTTTGTTAGCATCAGGCTTTAACGTTGAAATGCATTTTGCCAGCCTTAAGGTAAAAACATCATGGTTATATCAGTGAAAAAAACAAAATTTTCATTTCTGGCTGAACCCTGCTGCCTGCTGAACGATGAGTGTGTGATGAGGGGCTGATTTTATTTAACGACACTGGCTTTGTCCGGCTTCTGTTCAGCTGAACGAAGGCCTAACGCTACAGCCTTTGTGCATTTTATGGTTGCATTTCATACAGTAAGGACGTGCGTGGACGATATCCGCTGTGACGGGAGATGACTTTTGAGGTGATTTCACCTGACCATTCTGATGTAATGTTGTCTTAACGACGCGCAGAAATGATGAAGATTCTGTCGTCAGTTTTAAGCCGGGAATGACCTTAATCTGAAGGATATAAGCGTAGTGAAAACTCAAAGTGAAATTCATATTGCTGCGGCCATTATTACGGATGCCGAAGGACGTTGTTTACTGGTCAGAAAACGCGGTACGCCATACTTCATGCAGCCAGGAGGGAAACAGGAAGCCGGTGAGCTTCCGGAAATGGCACTTATGCGTGAGCTTCAGGAAGAACTGAACTTTATTGTTTCCCCTGAAGAACTGGTGAAGGTGGGGCATTTCAGGGATCACGCTGCAAATGAGCCCGGGCATCTGGTATGTGCCGAAATTTTCGCGATATCAACAGAAAAAACTGATTTTGAACCGACAGCAGAAATTGAAGAAGTCATCTGGTATCAGCCTGACCAGCCTCAGCACCTGAAACTTGCCCCCCTTACAGAAAATCACCTTCTGCCTTTGCTGAAGAGCCGGTAAAAAAGTGCGGGCCGCTTCTGTTACACAGAAGAGCAGGTATAAGCTCACGGTGAAAGAGGGAAGGTGATATGCAGCGATAAAAACTGCATCTCGCCTGCGTACTTGATCTTTAAGGTCGATTACGGCTCTTTTCGGCTTTTTCGGATAGGGTTAACCTTGATAGTCCAGGGCGACGTTCTGCCAGCAGGGGAGCAGTGGCCCGGAATTCGCCTGATAAAGCAGAATACAGATATTTTAGGACAAATCCTGGCTGTGGTTCTTCGCTTGTCTTTGCTTATACAGCTATATTCATATTCAGCATTTGATAATGCTCTCGATAGAATAATTATATTGTCGTGGGGGTTCTCCCACATCGCAGAGACAGCTGCATGACCCTGACCAACAGCGCATCGTTGGTCTTTTTTTGGTATTTATCATCCATCCTTTAATATCTTTGTATCGTGCCAAACCCTCTGCCTGAGTTGTCGCTGGAGGGGAGATAACTGATTGTGCAGCCACCCGAATTTTTACGTCCTGAGCGTTAAATCCGCTACACTCCCTTAAAACTGAAGAGGATTTGGACATGACAGAAGGTTACTACTGGATCCAGCATAACGGTATTGTGCAGGTTGCCTATTATACCAATGACACGACATATGATCTGGAGACGGGTCAAACGCTCACTGGCGTATGGCATTTAACCCGGGGAGACGACATTTGCCATGATGGTGAAAGCGAGGTACTTGAAGGCCCATTAAAGCAACCAGTCTGAGTGACAGCGAAAATCCTACCCTTCCGTGTCAGGCCGTACTGGAGAACGCGCGTTTACTTCAGCTCAATCCCGGGCACAGATAGCGCCATCTGCTGACTCTATGGCTGGGTTCTACAGGTTGGCCCCTTCTTTTCAGTTGTCTCAAATGAGGATATGTCAAAGAATGAATATTGTTGCAAACAACATATTATCCTGATTACACAGCTGCATAAATAATCGAAGTTATCGTCAGATGCTCCAGAGATCGGGTCAGTTCCATGCGAAAACCCTGAACATCCCGGAGCGCAGTATCTTGTATTCGAATCATAAGTTAAAGCCTGCTAATTTTATTTCGTCTATTTAAGCAGGGCTTAACAAAAGTAATTATCGTGCAAATCATATCGTAGTGAATTATTTTATGCGGGCAGAATGAGGACAACCATTTTGCTGCCCGGATGAATTCCCCTGTGCGGCGGAGCAATCAGCCATCACAATACTAACGTTTGCGGGTTTGCTGGCTGAGGCAAATTCACCGGGAGGCACCCGGCATCCGGGCTCTTCAATAAAGAAATTTGTTCCTTTCATGATGTGTCCCGATTACATTAACCTGTTCCGCCCGGACGGCCCTAAAAGTGGAAAAGGCTGCGTTATAACCCACCACTACTCAATCTTAAAGCACCCGCCATTGACGGTAACATCGCGGAGTCCATTTGTGCTGCGACACCGACTAAAGAAGCGCAGGGCGTTGAGCATTCCCAGCCGATCCGCTATGCGGTGGCGAACAAATAATGACGCTCGAAATTTAAACAGTTGTGGTAGGATGATGCACATTCATTGAAAGGTTAATACATTATGTCTTTTGCCGATTACGCAATGAAGTTCTTCAGGGGGACCTTTTTGTCAAATGTCACCTGTCCCGTATGTGGATTAAAGTCATCCCACCCCATTTCCAGAATACGCTCAAAACAGGCATTGCTCTGTCCTGGATGCAAGGCCCTGTTTGTGGCACCTCGCTAGCCCAGGCGTTCAGGTCGTAACTCAAACAGATGGCCTATACTGAGTTAATTACTATCATCACTCTCACCAGCAGCTGTTAAATCCCCGATGCCTCACGCCCATCCTGAGAGAACGTTTCTGATCTGATTTCGCAACTGCTCCTGCGCGCTAACGTCGCATAAGAGCATCTTTATGAAAATAAAATCTGTCGGCTGGCTCAAACGCTTTCGTCTTCTTTCTGTCGACAGCGAATATGCCCCATTCCCGGCGAACGATCCAGGGGTCGAAAACAGCTTACGTCCGGAGCTGTTTTCGACGCCCCAGATGGAGCGCTTTGGCCAAAAGCTTGCTCGCTCACATAAGCTTTCTCCGGACAAGCTCCCTTATTACCTTCTTAAACGACTCAGTGACAATGAGGCTGTGATTACACAAAGCTGTTACGCACTCAACGCGGGTAACAAAGCGAGTATTATGCCAGCAGGGGAGTGGCTGCTGGACAATTACTACCTGATTGAAGAGCAGATTCGCATGGTTCGCCAGCATCTGCCGAAAAGCTTCGGTAAAGGCCTTCCGGCGCTGTCCTCTCCACATCAATGTCTCCGTATTTATGATGTTGCCTCAGAGGCCATCGCCCATGGCGACGGGCGCTGGGATACTGCCAGTCTGACCTGTTATCTTACCGCCTATCAACAGGTGACGCCGCTGACGTTAGGGGAGATCTGGGCATTACCCGGGATGCTGCGTCTGGCGATGATTGAAAATTTGCGGCGGGTAAGTTGCGAAGTGGCTCAGGCCCAGCAGGAAAGGAATCTTGCAGATACGTGGATAACACAACTTTTTGAATGTGCGGAGAACGCTCCCGCCAATTTAATCATGGTTATCGCCGATATGGCGCGTTCTCACCCCCCGCTAAGCAGCGCTTTTGTCGCAGAGCTGGTTCGGCGTCTGCAGGGGCATGGCAACGCCCTGGCTCTTCCCCTGAGTTGGGTTGACCAACGTCTTGCAGAACAGGGTGTTACAACCGAAGTCCTGATTCATCGCTTCAATCAGCAACTCGCTGCCAGCCAGCTCTCTGTTAGCAACAGTATTGCCGGTTTACGCCTGTTGAGTGAAACAAACTGGGCGGATTTCGCTGAGAATATTAGCGTTGTGGAGAAGACCTTACGTCGCGACCCTGCAGGTATATACCCTCGCATGCACTTCGATACCCGGGACCATTATCGTCACGTGATTGAGACGCTGGCCAGGGATAGCCGCTTAAGTGAACCGGAAGTCGCAGACCGCGTGCTTGCGCTGTCAGGCGAAACGACTGCAGATCCTGCGCAACGGCATGTCGGTTATTTTCTGCTGGGGGAGGGACGGCTGCGCCTCGAAAAATTGCTGCCACCTGATAGGTCGGTATTAAAACGGCTGAGGCAGAATTTAAACAAACAGCCCCTTTTGTCGTGGCTCGGTAGCATGAGTCTTTTGACCACATCCGCGACGGCTGCCGTATTATATGAAACGGCGCAACAGGAGATGACCTGGCTGCTGATACCACTTGCGCTCCCCCTGATTGTTGCTGTCAGTCAGCTTGTCATCGATTTGTTGAGCGAGGCAACTACACGGTTTCGTACCCCTATCCCACTGCCGCGAATGGACTTCTCTGCTGGCATTCCGATTGAGTATGCGACCATGGTTGCGATCCCCTGCATGCTCACAAGCCATGAAAGCCTTAGCAAGCTGCTTACCCGTCTTGAAGTGTGTTACCTGGGGAATCAGGATGAGCATCTCTGCTTTGCACTTCTCACAGATTTCGCAGATTCAGCCACCGAAAATAATGCGACAAACAGTGCGCTGTTAAACCAGGCGATTGCAGAAACTCAAAGACTCAATCGGCGCTATCCCGGGGGGCGACCTCGCTTTTATTTACTGCACAGGCAGCCCGAATGGAACGATTCGCAGGGGATATGGATGGGGTATGAACGCAAAAGGGGTAAACTTGCACTGCTGAATAACTGGTTACAACAGCCGGGAACACAGTTTTCAAGCGTTGCAGATTTTTCCCCCCAGATGTTACCCGGACGGATTAAATACGTTATTACGCTGGACAGTGACACGCTCCTGCCACGCGACACTGCACATAAGCTGGTGGGCACGATGGCGCATCCGCTGAACAAACCGGAATACGATCCAGTGCGTCAGCGAGTCATCAAAGGGTACGGCATTTTGCAGCCAGGCCTGGCGGAAGAGATGCCCCGCAATGGCCAGGGGCGTTATGCCGCCATGCGCAGCAGCGTACCGGGCAATAACCCTTATTCGATGATGTCCTCGGATATCTATCAGGATCTCTTTAATGAGGGATCATTTGTTGGCAAAGGTATTTATGATGTGGATATTTTTGTCCAGTCCACCGTTAACGCCTGTCCGGAAAATCTGGTTCTCAGCCATGACCTGCTGGAAGGCTGTTATGCCCGTTCCGGGCTTCTTAGCGAAGTCTTACTCTACGAACAATACCCCAATAACTATCTCTCTGACGTTGCACGACGAACACGCTGGATCCGCGGGGACTGGCAATTACTTAACTGGCTCAGACTTCAGGTCAGGAAAGCAGACGGAACCCGGGATAAAAATCCGCTCTCCATGCTTTCCCGCTGGAAGTTGTTTGATAATTTGCGTCGCACCCTGGTGGCACCGTCATTCCTGCTGTTACTGTTTAGCACGCTGCTATGGGTACCCAATCCACTGTACTGGCTTGGTGTGCTTACCCTTATCTGGCTGCTGCCTGCAGCCTTAAGCACGGCATGGGATTTCGTTCATAAACCGCTTCGCCGTCCCCTGCGAAAACATCTGATACTGGTCGCAACCGGCGCGCTGAAGCGGGTTTCACGTATCGGATTGACGTTTGTGATAGTGCCACATGAAGCCGGTTACTCGCTCTATGCGATCGCCGTGACCCTCTGGCGTCTTGGGGTCACCCAGCGCAATCTCACCCAATGGGTTAGCCACAGTCAGGAGGATGGGCAGGTCAGGGGATCCGTTTTTAGCTTTTACCGCGCGATGTGGCTTAACGTTGTCTGTGGCGTGGGCCTCACAGCACTGACGGCTTTTTTTGCTCCGCTGCTGCTATTGATTGCGTTACCCGCAGGCATCGCGTGGTGCCTGGCGCCTCTTTTGATGAGCTGGCTGAGCCGCCCATCTGTGCGTAAGGGCTTTTTGCCGGACCAGGATCAGACACTGTTACTGCGACAAACAAGCCGGGAAATCTGGGCCTTTTTTGAGACGTTTGCAACTGCGAAAGAGAACTGGCTGCCCCCTGACAATTATCAGGAAATCCCTCAGCCGACGATTGCACATCGCACTTCACCCACCAACATAGGTCTCTCGCTGCTTGCTAACCTGACTGCCTGGGACTTTGGTTATCTACCTGGCGGCGCTGTGTTGCAACGTATCATGCTCACGCTTGACTCGCTGGATAAGATGGAACACTACCGCGGTCATTTATATAACTGGTATGACACCCGCACGCTTGCGCCGCTCAGCCCACGATACGTCTCAAGCGTTGACAGTGGCAATATGGCCGGCCATTTGCTGACGCTGCGACAAGGGCTGTCAGGCATGCGTAATGAACCCATATTGAACGGCGAAAGGATATTTTTTGGACTAAACGATACGTTGTCACTCTTGGAAAAACACTGGGGACCGGGGGCACCGGATACGCTTACAGCGTTGCGCAAACAGTGTGTTAGCGCAACAATGTTACCGCCGGGGGCGCTGTTTAGTGAACTTAAAAATATGCAGGCGCAATGTAAGCATCTTACGTCCTCGTGTCAGCAGGAAGGTGACGTGGTGGTGCGATGGATCGCGCATCTTGATAATCAACTGGTTGAGTTATGCCGCGAATGGTCTTGTCTGCTCGGGTGGTTGCCCCCGGCATACGATAGCGAAACTCTGCCGACCCTGAACTGGCTGGCGGGAGCCATCAGTGCAGGTGACGGGACACCTCCGCCATCGGTGATTACTCATGCACGACTGCGGCTGGAGATGATCAGCGAACTCGAACAACGGTTGAGTGACCATGCACGGATGGATTTTGCATTTCTCTACAGCGAAGCCACCAGTCTGCTGAGTGTCGGATATAACTGTGACACAAACACGGCCGACAAAAGCCATTACGACCTTCTGCCCTCTGAAATCCGTTTGACCAGTTTTCTCGCCATCGCGACGAATCAGCTACCGATAAAAAGCTGGTACGCGCTTGGAAGACTGTTCACCACCATCGACCACGAAACTGCATTAATGTCCTGGAGCGGCTCGATGTTTGAATATCTGATGCCGAATCTGGTTATGCCGATATGGTATGGAAGTTTGCTTGATGAAATGAGTAAATCTGCCGTGAGGCGTCAAATTAACTGGGGCAAGGAACGGGGGGTACCGTGGGGGGTATCTGAGTCCGGATATCATGCTTTTGACGTTCAGCGCAATTATCAGTATCAGGCTTTTGGTGTACCGGGCCTGGGTCTTCGTCGCGGACTTGCCGACGATATGGTGGTTGCGCCTTATGCTACACTCCTGGCGCTGATGGTTTCGCCACAAAAGGCCTGTGAAAACTTGCTCAGGCTGGAGCAGAGCGGTGCCTGTGGCGAATATGGATTTTATGAAGCGCTGGACTATACGCCCTCACGGCTAGCGACCGGGCAGCTGTACGCGGTGGTGCAGTCCTGGATGGCGCACCATCAAGGAATGGGATTTCAGGCGCTGGCGCATATTTTACTTGGGGCTCCGATGACTGAGCGATTTATGACGAGCCCTGCGTTCATGTCGGCAAGCTTGCTGCTTCAGGAACGTGTTCCGGATGCTGTGGATCTCTACAGCCCCCGTCGTCATTTTGAATCCCATGAGGGGAGAGTTAAACCGGCTCGCTATGAGCCGCGTGTCTTTACCCGCCCGGACAGCCCGACGCCCGAGTTACAATTGCTTTCTAATGGGCATTATCATCTCATGATCACCCCGAGCGGAGGCGGGTACAGCCGCTGGAATTCAATTTCCCTTACCCGTTGGCGCAGCGATACGACCCGCGATAATTGGGGATCGTTCTATTATATCCGTGATCCACAAACGAATGAAGTCTGGAGTAATACCTGGCAGCCCATGGGGGAACTCCCCCACAGCAATGATGAAATGATCTTCACCGATGCGGGGGCGGAATTCAGACGCACCTTTGGTAGCCTTCACATCAGAACACAGGTTGTGGTTTCTCCTGAAGATGATATTGAACTGCGGCGAGTGACTCTGGTTCACCGTGGCCGCCTGCCCCGGACGCTTGAATTAACGACCTATGCGGAAGTGGTGATGGCACCGGACGTCAGCGATCAGGCGCACCCGGCGTTCAGCAATTTGTTTATCGAAACTGAAATTGAACCTGGCCGGGACGCTCTTCTTTGCCATCGACGCCCGCGCTCGCCGGATGAACCGAGTCCGTATCTTTTTCACACGATGGTTGTGCATGGCAATGCCGACACAGGTACGTCCTTTGAAACCGACAGAGCAAGGTTTATCGGTCGAGGCAGAAGCCCTGCTAATGCCGCTGCAGTCAACGAAAAGGGTCCTTTAAGCAATTCATCGGGTGCTGTGCTGGATCCCATTCTGGCGATACGCCAGGTTGTGACCTTACAGCCCGGCGTACCTGTAACGATTGACATTATTTATGGCATCAGCGAAAGCCGACAACAGAGCCTGATGTTGCTGGAAAAATACCGCGATAATCCTATCGCCGAGCGCGTCTTTGAGCTGGCGTGGTCGCACAGCCTGGTAGTGTTACGGCAGATAAACGCCAGTGAAGATGATGCCACTTTGTTTAACCGTCTCGCCAGTGCCGTGCTCTATCCTTGTCCGGAATTACGTGCCGAAGGTAAGGTCATCAGCCGTAACAGGCGCGGTCAGCCCGGTCTGTGGGGGTTGTCTATATCAGGTGATCTGCCGATCGTACTGCTCAGCGTTGCAAGCGATGAGAGTATGGATTCCGTGACCAGGCTGATTCAGGCGCATCGCTACTGGCGGCTGAAAGGGCTTGAAGTGGATCTTGTGATCCTCATTAACAGTCCAGGCGGCTACCAGCAGGTACTACAAACACAGATCATGGATTTAATCTATGCGGGGTCGGAAGCGAGCCTGCTGGATAAATCGGGTGGAATCTTTGTTCGTAACGGTGAGCATGTGTCGGCAGAAGACAAGCAATTGCTGATGAGTGTTTCCTGTCTTTATCTTGACGATCGTGCAGGCGGGCTTAACGAGCAGCTTAACCAGCGGATCCGCGCAACAAAAAAACCGCTCAGGCCCTTTGTTCCGGTTACCCCGGCAGAGAGTCATCAACATGCGGACTGGGCGCCGGAGACCAATAGGCTGCAACACTTCAATGGTCAGGGTGGGTTTTCTGAAGATGGTCGGGAGTACCAGATTGTCCTGAGAGAAAACCAGCCGACGCCTGCACCGTGGTCAAACGTACTGGCGAATGCCAGTTTCGGTAGCGTTATCTCTGAAGCGGGACAGGCCTACAGCTGGTGGGAAAACGCCCATGAATACCGCCTGACGCCCTGGGAAAACGATCCGGTGAGCGACCGCAGTGGGGAAGCGTTCTATCTTCGTGATGAAGAGAGCGGAGAATTCTGGTCGCCCGCCGCCTTGCCAGTACGTGGGCACGGTGATTATCTGACCCGACATGGTTTCGGCTACAGCGTGTTTGCCCACCGTGAGAGCGGCATAGACAGCGAGTTGACAATTTTTGTCGCCGAAAAGGCACCGCTGAAACTGGCAGTTCTGACACTCAGCAACAATTCGGGTCGTATGCGAAAATTATCGGTCACAGGATATGTGGAGTGGACACTTGGCGAATCACGCATGCGTTCTGCCCCTCATATCGTGACGCATACGGCAGGCATGTCGGGCTATAGCGGTATCTTGGGCAATAACTTTTACGGCGCTAACGGAGAAGGACGCACCGCCTTTTTCGCCGTCAACGACCCCCATTGTTCACTAACGGGCGACCGCCGAGAGTTTATCGGCCGTAATGGCTCTCTGCAAAACCCGGCGGCCATGAAGATACGCCGGCTTTCAGGTAATACGGGGGGAGGTCTTGATCCATGCGGCGCAATACAGTCAGTCGTAACCCTGATCGATGGCGATCAGAAGACGATGATTTTTATCCTTGGCTGCGAGGAAAATTCTGACCGGGCGCAGGCGTTACTCAGTCACTATCTGAATGAGGATATTGTTCGTCGTGAACTTGATGCCGTTCACCAATACTGGCATAGCATGCTGGATAAAATCGAGGTCAAGACACCGGACAGCACCGCTAACGTAATGATCAATGGATGGCTGCTCTATCAAACGATAGCCTGTCGTCTTCTGGCCCGTAGTGGATATTACCAGTCGGGTGGAGCGTTTGGTTTTCGCGATCAGCTTCAGGATACGCTGGCGCTGAGCCACTCCGCACCGGAACGACTTCGTGAACAAATTTTGCTTTGTGCCTCCAGACAGTTTATTGAAGGTGATGTGCAGCACTGGTGGCATCCCCCCTGCGGTAACGGTGTTCGTACACGCTGTTCGGATGATTTTCTCTGGCTCCCACTGGCCGTCTGTCATTATATCGACACCGTCGGAAATATTGGAATACTGCACCAGTCTATCCCCTATCTGGAAGGGCGTCAGCTCGAACCCGGGGAGGAATCAATATACGATACGCCACTCAAAAGCCAGATCGAAGAGTCGCTCTGGCTTCACTGCGTGAAAGCGATTCAACGTGGACTACGGTTTGGCCAACATGGTTTGCCGCTGATAGGCACGGGAGACTGGAATGATGGCATGAATCGGGTTGGCATCGATGGAAAAGGGGAGAGCGTCTGGCTCGGTTTCTTTCTGTTCGATATTTTACAGCGTTTCGCGTCGCTTGCAGATCGGATTCAGGATGCGCATGTCGCATCACTGTGTCGTACGGAGGCGGTGCGCCTGCAAACTAACCTTAATGCTGCCGCCTGGGACGGTGAATGGTTCCGACGTGGCTATTTTGACGATGGAACGCCGTTAGGTTCCAGACGTTCGCAGGACTGCCAGATTGATGCCATAGCGCAAAGCTGGTCAGTATTATCCGGGGCGACTGACCCCGCTCGTGCCAGTATGGCAATGCAGGCGCTGGACAAGCACCTGGTGGATCCAGAGGCCGGTCTTATAAAGTTACTGTCCCCTCCCTTCGACGGCCATGGTCCGAATCCAGGATACATTCAGGGCTATTTACCGGGTGTGCGTGAAAACGGCGGGCAGTATACCCATGGTGCCATCTGGGCGGTGATGGCATTTGCCCGAATGGGGAATGCGGAGCGTGCATGGCAACTGTGGGGGATGATCAACCCGATTCACCACACGCTGAACCCGCAAGGTGTGGAGAGGTATAAAGCGGAGCCTTATGTCATGAGTGCAGATGTGTACAGCATCGCACCACATACTGGTCGTGCAGGGTGGAGCTGGTATACCGGGTCCTCAGGTTGGGCGTACCGTCTACTGACAGAAGAGCTGTTGGGAATAAAGCGTTACGGTGGCTACCTGACCGTTCATGCTCTTCTGCCGGAGTGCTGGTCATCTTTTAGTATGACTTATCAATACGGCAGCAGTCAGTTTCAAATTAGTGTTTCACGTGGCGGTGGAACCTATCTGGTGACTCAGGATGGCATTACCCTCCCTGATGACAGGATCCTGCTGAAAGACGACGGGAAGGTTCATATCATTCAAATCATTCAAAACTGACCCACTGGTAAAAGGCGCATTAACACCTGCCGTTAATGCGCTGATTGTCTCTGAGAACATCTATTGCGGTTTTCATTGCGACTTTATCGTCCCTGCGTTTTTGTTTGGCCTGCATTACCTGCAGATACTCAAGCAAAGTTCGTGTGTTAATGGGCCTGCCTTGTTTGCCCACCGCCAGTACGGCTTCGCCAAGAATTATTTTAACTGGGGGCAACTGGGCGGGGTACCAGTCAAGGGTGTCTTCTGATTTCATCTTAAATTTCTCCTGAATGTGCATTATATCATAAATTATTTCCAGCCTCGCAACGAGATGTGAGCAGGATTCAGTAATGAATCCACATAATTTTATCTAAAGATGGTTTTATATAGGTGTATACTAATTACCATATTCCACAGGGTATTATTTTATGACCTATACTAAAGGTCTCCGGCATTTTAAAGAACGGCCTGTACATGTTGCCTGTCCGGTGTGCGGGCACAGAACAGACCAGAAAGCAGCTAAACTACGAAAAAACGCCGTTTTACAATGCTCTGCCTGTGCGCTTTTATTCAAACCGTCAGAGTGCTGGTGTATCGGCGGTTGAGCAGGAAGAGTTTGTTTCAGGGATGAGTCCTGCATCTGTTTTAGTAATGATGTTAAGGTGATTATCATGAAAAGTAAAAAAGACGTGCTAATTAAAGGACATATCATCGGCGTCCGTAAGTCTGGTGAAATAAATCAACCTTATTGTATCCATTGGGTAAAATTTACCAATGATAAATATGCCCTTATTCGGCTTGTCTCCGGACAATGCCTTTGTTCAGGGGATATGATTCAGAGGCTAGAGGATAAATGGTTTTCTAACGAGACCAACATTCGACTTCTTGGTTTTGAATATCTTGAAGAAAAAGAATCTGCCAGGCAATTTAATGCATATGTTTGACGCGCCGAAATAAATATTTGCACTCGCTACTTTCTCAATCCTGTGAGCGCACTGAGGCCGAAAAATTCAGTGCCGATTCTTCTTCAGATTATAACATTCAATGGTCGTGTTACGTAAGTTTTGAATGATCCTTAAATCATAAGTGTGCTACTTCTGAAATGGAAAACGGCGTGTACCTGACACTTTTCCTGACAACCAACCTTTCCCTAAAATATTATCGGGTTGAATTCAGTTAACCGATTTTTTGAGACCCTATGCCCGCAATCGCTTTCGGATAATGCGTGAATCAGTCGTACATCGGATGTGAAAATAAAACATAATCGATGAGCGAAGCGCTTTCACCAGTAACCATCACAGGTTCCTTCGAGGAAAATGAACATAACTTGCTAAAATAAAACACGTATATTCGCTTGTGTATACGCACAGTTTTCGAAAAAACTATCGCGTGACAAATCGACAATGGCTGCATTCTCCACATGAGTACCAGAGCCCGGTTTCGCAAAAAAAGCCAAAAAAAACCTGATTCAGTCATTATAATTCTCCTCCCCAATGCATATGGATAAACACGAACCCCGACACAGGAAAAATGAACGACTGAATGGTTAAAAGGATAATTAGTCATGACAAAATTACCTCAATTCTCCTCTGCTTTTATTCATCCCCGTTACTGGCTAAGCTGGGCGGGTATTGCGGCTCTCTGGGTCGCGGTGCAGTTACCTTATCCATTTTTGCTTAAAATGGGCCATACGCTTGGCCGGCTGGCCATGCGTCTTTTACCCCGCCGTGTCGATATAGCCCGCCGGAATCTGGTTCTTTGCTTTCCGGAGATGAGTGATGAGGAACGTGAGATATTGCTGGTGCGAAATTTTGAATCGGTCGGGATGGGGGTGATTGAAACCGGTATGGCATGGTTCTGGCCAGACTGGCGAGTACGTAAACATTTCAGTGTTAGCGGCTATGAGCATATGGAAAAGGCCCGGTCGAGGGGGAAGGGCGTGGTACTCATCGGGATGCATTTTCTGACGCTGGAGCTCGGGGCACGTATATTTGGCATGCTGAATCCCGGGATTGGGGTTTATCGTCCAAACAATAATCCTCTGCTTGACTGGCTGCAGACCCGTGGCCGCATGCGCTCTAATAAATCCATGCTGGATCGTTATGACCTGAAAGGGATGATACGGGCGCTAAAGCAGAATGAAATTCTCTGGTACGCACCTGACCATGACTATGGCAGAACCAATAGCGTATTTGTGCCCTTTTTTGCCGTTCCGGATACCGCCACCACTGCCGGGAGTTACATGCTGGTCAAAAGTGCCAGTCCGGCCGTTATTCCGTTTGTACCGCGACGTAAAGCGGATGGCACAGGTTACGAGCTGCTTATTCTCAACGATATCAGTGACGCACTCAGGGGAGAGGGTAAAGAAACGGTCGCGGCACGTATGAACCAGGCAATAGAGCAGGCGGTCATGATGGCGCCGGAGCAATATATGTGGCTACACCGCCGGTTCAAAACACGCCCCGCGGGACAGCCGAATTTGTATGCCAGAAAGGAACAGGCAGCGGATGTGAATACGACGTTGTCTTCCGGCAGGCTGACAGACGATGTCAGTCCGCAGTCCTGACTGCCTGGAGGATGGCCACACGCGGTTTTCAGCTCATATCCTGTTGTCGGCTGTACCACGCGTAAAAATCAACCGCGGGAAGGGGACGGGCATAAAAATACCCCTGAACATAAGGTACACCGTTTGCTGTCAGCCAGTCTGCCTGTTGGGCTGTGCTGACTCCTTCAGCAATGGTTGCGAAGCCCAGTCGTTTGCTCAGACCGATAATCGTATCCAGAACGGGCGTATCCGCACCGGCAAAACTCAGGGTATCGATAAAGCTTTTATCGATTTTCAGGTAATCCACAGGCAGATGCTGAAGAACGTTGAGGGAGCAGTAGCCGGTTCCGAAATCATCTACCGCTACGTGACACCCTTTTTGCCGAAGTTCGTTCAGTTTGTTGGCAGCCGTACGGGTATCTTCAACCAGGGAACGTTCCGTGATCTCCAGTAACAGCGTAATGGACGGGTCGAGCGAAACCCAGAGCCGGAGTACATCTGTCACAAATGTCTTGTCAGCTAAATGTGCCGCAGCAATATTGACACCGAGATGAAAGGGCGCCTTGACGTGCCAGTTTTGTATATCCTCTGCAATCAGATTAAACAGATGTCGGGTGAGGCTGATGATCATGCCATTTTCTTCCGCAGCACTAATGAATACGGCAGGAGAGATGGCTCGTCCGTCTTCGCGTTGCCAGCGCATCAGGGCTTCGGCGCCGGTGCATTTGCCGGATGTCGTTTCGCACACCGGCTGATAATGAACATAAAACTCCCCTTCAGTTATCCCTTTCCTGATTTCTTCCGCCAGAGACATCTTTCTTGATTGCCAGCGTCGTATTAAAAACAATACAGTCAGAGACAATAGAACTGATAGCGGCCCCAGAAACAGCATATTACGCAGGAAATAGTGGCGAAGCGACAACAGTGGGGTCTCAATTTCAAGCTGTGCCTGACTGAAAGCAGAACTGAATTTTACCTTAAAGAAGTTGCCATGTAGGCCTGTTGTTTCTGGCATCATAATAACGGGACCGTCGCTGAATCGTAATTTCAGCACCGAATGATTTTCATCATCCAGAGATTCCATCAGGTCTGTAAGATATCTTGCGTCCACCACGCTGAACGCTGTCATGTGGTTGCCTGCAGGTAACGCGAAGATGATCGCCTCCTGCCCGGGGACCGCACTAGTACCTGCGATAGTCGTTATCCTGATATCCTTCGTATGTGCAAAAATTCGTGTTCCGTAAACCGCTAAGACATTCTTTGTTGTGGAGCCTGTGACAGAAGAACATATGAGAATATCATCCTGTACTATACCGGTACTGCGAATATAGGGCGTTAGAGCACCTGTGGCCGTCATCTTATCAAGGACTGTTTCGCAGGGCTGAGCTGCCATGTCGCGGGTGACGAGAGTAGCATGCCGTGCAATGGCAGTAACATGGTCGACCTGACTCATCAGAATATCCGCTATTATCGATATATCTCGTTTAAGCTGTCTCACTGCCATTCCCCCTGACAGCAGGGTAAACAACAAAGCAGGGAGAAAAATGCTAATAACCAGTGTTTTCTTACTCAGTCTTCTCATCGCTCTCACTTACTCGTTTAGACTTATCAAACACCGTTAAACAGGTTTCAGCAAGATGCTGATTTGAATAAACCCCGTCAGTTTTTCGTCTGTACTTTGACAAGACATCTGCGATGAGTGGCTATTAACCTTCGTCATGCCACAGCTAATAGCGACAATGGCTGTTGCCATAGAGATATATTCAGGTCAAAGGTAAGGATTGATACGTAATGATATTACAGCATGGCATGAATAAACAGGAGCATTAGTCCAGAGCACTACGCCTTATCGCAGGAAGTCTGGTCATCGCCAGCGATTTGGAAACAGCAAGCTACAACTGATGTAAGCGTTAATAGTGCTTTATCGAAACAGGTACTCTCGGACCAGTTGGTTCGTTCGCCATACATGTGTCCTGCATCCACAATGTTTTCATTGTACGTTGCGAGTGCTCATGTCAGAACAAGAAAAGCCCCCGTATCTTATTTTGCCGGAACCTGCAAAAGCCTAATGCCGGCGATTATCATTAGTTACAACATACATTGTGCCGGTCAAACCTACGCACCTGAAACTCTCTCATGATTCTGTTACCCGGAGCCCCTCTCTACCGCCTTTTTCAGACCTGTGCAAAGCGGAAACACCAGTGAAAAACCTATCCTCTGCAAAGCGTCGCCGCCCCGGCCCGAAGGGCCGGAAAGACCTTGCTGTAATATTATGGATGTTGTAACTACACATTGCCATTGCTGTCGTGAAAAGAAGGCTTAGCAGGGATAGGGATTATCTGGCTTTTACACCTGTGCAGTGGGGGCTGTTCAGGGCAGCATGCAGGACCGCCGGTTTCCCCTTGTAAGAACGTCACGCTATTTTATGGCCAGACTGGATGTTCCCATTAATAATACGTTCCGCAAGCCCGGACGGGGCCCCCTCCGGCAGGGGGCTGGATACGCGGTCAATGACACCCGGCGTCGCACAGAGAATGTCTTCAATCATGTCTTCGACCTGATGCTTACTGAGCCATGCTTTATCCAGTGCCGTCGTTGAATCCGGTGGATCAGGTAATAGTTTGTCCTGCCCCTGACCGCCATAGCCCGTTTGCACCTCTGCCAGGAAATTCCAATGTTTCCGTGACCGATGACTGGCCAAGCCGATAAAACATCATAGCGTGGTGATAGGGGTCAGTTTGGATATCGAAAATTATTGTACGTTAAGGTTGTTTTTTGTACTTCCAAGCTGTGGTAAGGGCGATCGATCACGTTGATAGGCGGCTTTGAGCGAAAAGCAGAAATTACCGTATTCACATAAATGTTCTATTACCTTTAGCATCAAGTTTTATACTAAGGACAATCATTTTAGATAAGTCTGCTTTGACTTTATGAGGAAAATCTTTACGCCCTATCTCTGAAAAACCCCATTTATAATACGCATTCCTCGCTGCTGTTGCAGATTCCATCACATCAAGCCACATATGCGTTAGTTTGAGTTCAATCGCATGTTCTTGTGCTGTATTCAGTAATTGCATTCCAATTCCCATTTTTTGACTTCCAGGAAGTAGATAAATTCTCGGAATTTCTGCACCGCTAGTATCATGCGTAATTGGGTTCTTCGAATTGACTATCATTGTTAGAAAACCAACTATTTCACCTGCGATTTCGGCAACCCACCCCCTTGTGGCAGGTCGCTGTAATAGTGCTAAAAATGCTGATTTACTGAACGTATTAAGTTGACGAGCTAGAGCAACGCAGTCATTCCAGAGGTAATGGTATGTCGCTGCATAAGCTGCTGGTCCAACTACACCTAACGTCTCAGCATCGCCCCCAGATGCTTTCCTAATTGTCACTAATTTACTCATTCTATACTTCTCAACTTCAATTTGTTTTCCGGGTAACCTACAACATGCGATTACCATTTATTGTATTAAAATATAGTACTAAATAAGTTTCGATATACAAACAGCACCAAACTAACTAAATCTGTATGTTATATCGAGTGCTGCAAAACTCGCTTTAAACAGGCCTGATTTTTCCAGATGCAGTGACCTACTCGAGATTGATAAGTAAACTAGAAAATTATAAAAGTCCGCTCTTGGCACAGTGACCTGCTCCACGGTGACGTGTTCATACTCAAATCTCCTGCAATTTGGGAGATTTGAGTATGGTTGTCCCTTATGAGCGAGGAACGGACTAGACTGTATGATTACTTATCCAATTCGGTAATCGCCAGCTTAGCAACATTTGCTGCAATTGATGTTGCATCATTACTCTCAAGGGACCATGTTGTAGAAAGCCCACACCATGCAATTATCCATTTGAGAAGGCGATCTCTGTCTAGTTCTGCCGTCTCAGAAACAATATTTAGCCGCTCTTTAAATATCTCCGGTATAGTCGCGACACGAGGCTCGGGATTACCCAGATCCGGATTAGTAAAAATATTGGCAAAGTCGAATCCTCGTTCACCTATTAGTCCTTTTGGGTCAATGGCCAACCAGCCAGATTTTTCAAAATCAAGCACGTTACCGTGATGTAAGTCACCATGTAATGCAACCACGTCTCGTGGAGAAGAAAGCAATTCTTCCGAAATTTCTGCGCAACGTGTCAGGATACCGCCATATTTCATGGCGGCTGGCTTGAGAGGATAAAACCACTCATGTAGAGGCGTAAGCTGGGGTAATGGTCTTTTGGGGAATGTATGAAGCCGGTTCGCAGTAATACACAAAATACGACATGCTTCCTCGTCCTGATCTTCACGGGACATAGCTGATAAAGACGTGGAACCTGTGGCTCTTGAGAGAAGAATAGCTTCATTATCATGGGCAAAAACCTGTGCCGCACCATTCCCTTCCCACCATGCCATTAGTGCATTTCCGGCTTGTTCATCAGTATCATCCGTAACTTTTAACATAGCCTTAACACCATGTGCTGCTGTTTTGACCGGATATAACTGGGATGTATGAGTTATAAATGGAGTACCATCAGGAATGAGGTTCCATCGATTTAGCCAGGGTTTTAACTTGAACGTATCCATAAAGCCTTCTTTAACATCCTTACAATCGAAGTGGGAAACAGGCATGCATGCAGGCATTTTAACCCATAGATGAAGCGCTTTCCTGCATGCTGTTTTCTAGTAAGGCAACTTCGCACGGAGCGGACGAACTGACTGAGCAAAAGGTCCGCTATGAGCGAGGAACGGACGCCCTATTTCACAAAAATTAGTATTGTTCTACAAGTAACTCTCACAATGAGGTTTTATGAAAATCAGAAGGTTCAGTAATGGGGATGAAATATCGTTATTCAGAGTTTTTTTCTCATCAGTACATACGATCGCATCACACTACTACACACGTGAACAAATTGATGCTTGGGCCCCAGCAGATATCGACCTGGAGCGATGGGCCAATCACATTAAGGAATTACAACCTTTTGTTGTAGAGCTGGATGGTGAAATAGCTGGATATGCAGATGTTCAACCAAATGGATACATTGATCATTTCTTTGTATCAGGAACCTATTCAAGACAGGGGGTAGGGACACTACTGATGAATTGCATTCATGAGGAAGCCAGACAGCGTGGAATTAGTGAACTTACTTCAAATGTAAGTAAGGCTGCGGAAGTGTTCTTTCTACGACACGGCTTTCATATAGTGGAGCGAGGCTTTCCTATTTGCCGTGGAGTGACATTACAAAATACTTTGATGAGGAAATGTTTGGCGAAATAATAGTCAGTCTGCAGAAAGGGGTCAGTTTGGATATAGATAATTATTGTACGGTAAGCCTGTTTTTTGAACAGGCTTACCTATAGCAATAGGGTGTACCCTTATGCGATAAGCATTTTTGTTAAAAATACCGCACCGAATAATTTATGAGGGAAACTTTATGGCAAGGAGGCAGATTCTTTCTCTGTCGGAAAGAGAATCATTACTGGCATTACCGGACGATGAGTTAACGCTGACACGAATGGCGTATTTTAGTGAGCATGATCTGGCGCTTATCAATGCTCACCGTAAACCCGCCAGCCGTTTTGGTTTTGCCGTCCTTCTTTGCTATCTGAAAAATGTCGGCTTTGCACCGGACAAAAAAATCCCACCCTCTGATGCGCTGTTGAAGCATATCGCCAGCAGGCTAAAACTTCCCGGGGATCTCTGGCCTGCTTACCTTTCCGGCAGGGAAACCACGCGACGCGAACATTTAACCGAGCTGTACCGCTATCTTGGCGTAAAAGCGTTCACCGGCAAAATACAGCAGGACTGTATTACACACTTGCTGCCGATGGCGACGCGCACCGATAAAGGTATTCTCCTGGCCGAAGAACTGCTGGTCTGGCTCCGGAAGAACAACGTGATAATCCCCGCGATTGATGTCGTGGAGCGTACCTGTGCGGAGGCCATGGCTGGCGGCGATAAAATCGTATTTCAGACCCTGAATGCCCCGTTAACTCCGGATCACAGGGATGCCCTGGATCGTTTACTTGAGTCCTCAGATAATCAGTCCTCCAGGCTGACATGGCTTCTGCAACCGCCGGGTAAAATCAATGGTAAGAACGTGCTACAACACCTTGATCGGCTCAGTAGCATTGAATCGCTGGCATTACCAGAAGGTATAGATCGTACCATTCACCAGAACCGGTTGCTGAAGCTGGCGCGGGAAGGCCGAAAGATGAGTAGCCGGGATTTGACCCGATTTTCAGCAGCCCGGCGTCATGCGATCCTGGTGTGCGTGCTGGAAGAAGCCAGAGCAACACTGACAGATGAAGTGATTGAGCTGCATGAACGCATGCTGAACAGCCTGTTCAGCAAAGCCAAAAGAACCCAGGCTGAGCGTCTTCAACAGACCGGAAAGCTGATCCAGTCAAAACTGAGGCAGTACATCGATGTCGGCCAGGCACTGTCTGATGCCCGTGATTCCGGTGGCGATCCATGGCTCGCAATAGAAAACATACTGCCATGGCCTCAATTTGTCGCCAGTCTGGAGGAAACTCGCCATCTCGCCAGGAAAAATAATTTTGATCCGCTACATATTATTACTGAGAAATACAGCACATTACGGAAATATGCCCCGCGCATGTTGTCCTCTTTACAGTTAGTCGCCACCCCGGCAGCGCAACCTCTGGCTGATGCACTGGTTGTGATCAAGGATATGTACCGAAAGCAGTCACGTAAAGTTCCGGCGACAGCGCCGCTTGAGTTTGTCCCTGAAAGCTGGCGCAAAGTGGTGATTACACCTGCGGGTATTGACCGGCAGTACTATGAATTTTGTGCGCTCAGCGAGCTTAAGGGGGCATTGTGCTCCGGGGACATCTGGGTTAAAGGCTCACGCAGCTACAAAAACTTTGATGATTACCTCATTCCCGAAAAGGACTTTGACAAACTCACAGCGGCGCTGCCCCTGCCCGTATCTGCTGATTATCATGAGTACATTACCAGCCGTATGACCCTGCTTCAGTCCAGACTTGAAGAGGTCAATGCCATGGCTGCCCTTGGTGAACTGCCCGATGTGGAAATATCTGACAGGGGAGTAAAAGTCTCTCCGCTGGATAACTGCGTACCGGTGCAGGTTTCACCGCTGGCAGAGCTGGTTTACAGCATGCTACCGCGCCCTAAAATCACGGAAATTCTCGATGAGGTAAACAGCTGGACGACGTTTACCCGACATTTTTCGCATATAAAAAATGACATTACCCGTCCCGATACCCGCCTGCTCCTCACCACCATCCTGGCGGATGGCATCAATCTTGGTCTGACCAAAATGGCGGAAGCCTGCCCCGGAAGCACCAAATCATCACTGGAAGATATCCAGGCATGGTACATCCGCGACGAAACCTATTCAGCCGCCCTCGCAGAGCTGGTAAACGCGCAGGGGAAAAGACCACTGGCGGCATTCTGGGGAGACGGGACAACGTCATCATCAGATGGACAGAATTTCAGAACAGGCAGCTCAGGCCGCTACGCAGGGCAGGTTAACCCGAAATATGGGCAGGAGCCTGGACGTCAGTTTTATACTCATATTTCGGATCAATACAGCCCGTTTTACACCTGCATTATCAGCCGGGTCAGGGATTCAACCCATGTGCTCGATGGCTTGCTGTACCACGAAAGCGACCTGGAAATCAGGGAGCATTACACCGATACCGCGGGTTTCACCGATCATGTCTTTGCCCTGATGCATCTGCTGGGATTTGCGTTCTGTCCGCGGATCAGGGATCTCCACGACAAAAAGCTGTTTATCAAAGGGAAAGCAGACCAATACCCGGCGCTTCAGTCACTGATATCAACGACCAGCCTGAATCTGAAAGAGATCGAAATTCACTGGCGTGAAATTCTTCGTCTGGCCACTTCAATAAAGCAGGGAACCGTGACGGCATCCCTGATGTTGAAAAAGCTTGCCAGCTACCCCAAACAAAACGGACTTGCCAAAGCACTGAGGGAAATTGGCCGCATTGAGCGAACGCTGTTTATGCTCGACTGGTTCCGCGATCCGACACTTCGTCGGCGGGTACAGGCGGGACTGAATAAAGGAGAAGCCCGTAACGCGCTGGCGCGTGCGGTATTCCTACACCGGCTGGGTGAAATCAGGGACAGAAAACCGGAAAATCAGAGCTATCGCGCCAGTGGACTGACGCTGCTGACGGCTGCCATATCCCTGTGGAATACCGTCTATATGGAAAGAGCGGTCGATGCCCTGAAGCGCAAAGGGGTGAAGATCAACGAGCAACTGCTGTCGCATTTGTCGCCGTTGGGCTGGGAGCACATCAATCTGACAGGCGATTATATCTGGAAAAGCAACCGGATACCGGCTTCCGGTAAGTTTCGTCGGCTGAGGCCAGCTAAAGTAG
>Ga0070665_100001349_pt1 | contig 29106 bp, 24 predicted proteins | sample KBSS13metaG_FD_65862 | JGI IMG/M metagenome (GOLD analysis project Ga0070665, IMG submission 65862) | Switchgrass rhizosphere microbial communities from Kellogg Biological Station, Michigan, USA - KBS S1-3 metaG | ecosystem: Host-associated > Plants > Roots > Rhizosphere > Soil ... | reverse complement strand
GGGTTCATACCACCTGCTGCATTGCTTATAATAAGAGTATGCGCACCCAGCGCTTTCATCACCCTTATCGGGAAGGTCACCTCCTCCATGCTATACCCTTCGTAGTAGTGAAAGCGTCCCGTCATTATCACTATCGGCTTTTCATGCAGTGTACCGCTCACCAGGCTGCCGCCATGCCCCTTCACGGTCGTTACCGGGAAGAATGGGATATCACTATAAGGTATTTCCTTATCTACCTTTATTATATCCATTAGCCCGCCCAGGCCACTGCCCAGTATCATGCCTATCTGCGGCGTGTAAGATATTCTTTCCTTTATATACGAGGCGCTTACCTGTATCTTCTCAAATAAATCCATCTATTATAGTATGTATTGCTATTCTTCAAAGCCGTAATTGGGTATCTCGTTTACACCCGGCTCATGATTATGATTAAGACTTGGCAATTCTGCAAAGTGCCTTTGCTCTATAGTTTCTATAGCTGCTTTGCGTTTCAGCAGTTGCCCCACCAGCGATTTCAAATGTTTGCCTGCTACATGTATTATATCGTTCTTTAGCCTTATCTGCCGCACCGCTGTGCCTATTAGCAGGAACAGTATGCCTATAAATCCTATCACGCAGTACAGGGCCACATTCAGGTACACCACATTCACCACGCCTACATTATTGCGCACCTGGTCATTATAAAATGCATCTTCCAGCACCGAAAAAGGATATACTTTCTTTAGCAGTACCATGAAGCATATCACGCCAATAAACAGCAGGTAGCATAAAATTTCCAGTATTATCAGGGAGCCTTTACTCACCAGCCGCGTAGCCGCAGGCCTCCTCAGCGATTCCGCCAGCGGGTCAAATAACACTATTTCTTCATGCACAAATTTCTTCTGCTCTCTAAAATCATTTATCAGGTCATCTTCCAGGCGCGACATAAACTAATTTGTGTGTTTGAGCACAAATGTAATATCCTGATTGCTACCTCGCCACAATTTTTAACAACTAAGTATCCACATTTTCCACATTTTATGCTGTAAAATGCCCTCTTTTTCGGAACTTTGCAGCCAATTTACCAGGCATAAGTGTGGATTTTTTGAAATGTATGTTATTCTCCGGGTAACTCGATTTTGACTTTTGCCTTTTAAATTTTGAATTTTCAATATGAAATACGAAAAAGAAATTAGCCGTCGCAGGACCTTCGCCATTATATCCCACCCGGATGCCGGTAAAACCACCCTTACAGAAAAACTCCTTTTGTTTGGTGGTGCCATACAGGTGGCAGGGGCTGTAAAGAGCAACAAGATAAAAAAACATGCTACCAGCGACTTTATGGAAATAGAGCGCCAGCGTGGTATCTCTGTGGCTACTTCGGTTATGAGCTTTGAGTATAACGATGTGCTGATAAATTTGCTCGATACTCCCGGTCACAAGGACTTTGCAGAAGATACTTATCGCACGCTCACCGCTGTGGACAGTGTTATTCTCGTTATCGATAGTGTGAACGGGGTAGAAGCACAGACACGCCGCCTTATGGAGGTCTGCCGCATGCGCGATACACCCGTAATAGTATTCGTAAACAAGCTCGATCGTGATGGTAAATATCCTTTCGATCTTATGGACGAGATCGAAAAGGAACTGAATATTTCGCTGCACCCCCTTTCATGGCCTATCAATATGGGTAAGGAGTTCAAGGGTGTGTATAATCTTTATAACAGGAGCCTTCAGTTATTCACCGCCAGCCAAAAGGCAACAGAAGAGAACACAGTACCTATCCCTGATCTTGCAGATAAGCTGCTGGACGAAAAGATAGGTGAGCGCGATGCCAATCAGCTCCGCGAAGATGTGGAATTGCTGGAAGGTGTATATGGCGACCTGGATACAGAAGCTTATCGCAAGGGCAAGATCGCTCCGGTATTCTTCGGGTCTGCGGTAAACAACTTTGGTGTAAAGGAATTGCTGGATACGTTTATCCATATCGCCCCTCAACCCCAGGGCAGGGACACAGACAAGCGCTATGTAGCGCCCGATGAAGATAAGTTTACAGGTTTCATATTTAAGATACACGCCAATCTCGACCCCCGCCACCGCGATCGTATTGCCTTCATGCGTGTTTGCTCTGGCCGTTTCTCGCGCAATACCTTCTTCAAACATACAAGGCTGGAAAAAGAGGTGCGCTTCAGCAACCCCTATTCGTTCCTTGCACGCGATAAAGATGTCATTGAAGAAGCCTTCCCCGGCGACGTGGTTGGTCTATTTGATACCGGCGTATTTAAGATAGGCGACACACTTACCGAAGGCGAAATGCTCCAGTTCACAGGTATCCCTACCTTCTCTCCTGAAATATTTAAAGAGCTGGTAAATAAAGACCCTATGAAGACCAAGCAAATGGAAAAGGGTATTCGCCAGCTTACGGACGAAGGTGTGGCCCAGCTCTTCACACAGCATGGTGGCAACAGGAAGATCATCGGTTGCGTAGGCGAGCTCCAGTTCGAGGTAATACAGTACCGCCTCCTGCAGGAGTATGGCGCATCATGCGCGTTCACCCCACTGTCATTTTACAAAGCCTGCTGGATCACCGGTGACAAAGCCGCTATCGAAGACTTTGCCCGTTTCAAGCAAGCCAACATTATGGAAGACAAAGACGGCAACCTTGTGTACCTCGCCCAAAGCGAATGGTTCCTAAACACCGAAAGACAAAACAATCCAAAAATAGAATTCCATACTACGTCGGAATTTAAGACGGCGATGGCGAAGTAGTGTTATCACATAACGATAACATGGAACAAACTAATCTTTATAAAAACAGGGGCATATTGAGCCCCTGTTTATTATTATAAGTAATGTAACAGCAACATAATTAGCAGAATCTTTAAGAGAAAGGTTCTCGCGTGAACCTTAAATAGACCTGGCAAATAAGCTACATTCCATTACTGAAGTCTGGAGAGGATATTTTTTTAGATTGAGTTTCTATTAAATCTCTTTTGCTTCGAACTATTTGCGCCCAATATGCAAAGAAGAATATAAACCATAATATGCCGGTGTATTTTTTGAATGGTGAAAAATAAGCAAGACAACTTATAACGCTCATGGTTATTCCAATTATAAAAGTTGGCTTACTTTTATAAGGAATATTTCTTTCAGTATATTCTAATGCAAGCGAATTAGCAACAAGGGTTACAAGAACAAAAAGCCATATGTTACTAAGCACTGGCAAAGGAATAAGTGTTAACCAAATTAGGGAAGGTTTGATTTTTCTATTATGAGGACTTATCAGGTTAAGTGTATTTTGTATTGACCTGATAAATAATATTAGTGGGATAGCACCAATTAAGCACAGTACAATAAAAAAAACAGAATTACCGAATATTTCCATATGTATATTTTATCAAAACAAATGTATAATATTTTAAATAGAAAAGTGCTGCAATCTCAGTCCTTGAAGGGCCTTCTGATAAGAGGCCTTCAGGCATTCATGCGCTATACAGGTCAACAAAACCAAGCCCAGATACACCAAATTATAAGTAATATTAGTAGAATTATACCGAGTCTTTTCAAGAGAAATTTGAAATAAGCTAGCAAGTCTTTCATTGTGACTTTCTTTCTTTTAGTTTCTTTTTTGCTAACGCTATTATAATATAGCAATTCTTCTCAGAAGCAACATCAAACTTCACCTCCTTGCCATATTTGAAACCTTTTTGTTCTTTACATGTTTTGTAAACATCGTAATTAGCCAGTAACAAAAAATCATTGGTACAAATAGAATAATGAAGGCCAAGCTAAATATAATCCCGAAATGTATGATGTCAATAAACTTTAGCGAAGGTGTTGGGTCCGGGCTTATGTTACGATAACTAAATACTAAAAATGTAACAAAAGTGGAAAAGATAAAGGAGATAAGCATTAGCCTAAAAATATATAACCACTTCATGTCTCAAATATAAATGCTTTCCTCGAAGTGCCATCTAATAAGATGGTACTTCAAGAAGGAAGCTAGGTAATCAAGAATTTTATTTAAAATTGAGAAGAAACAACTTCCACTTATTGTCCATCCGGTATCTCAGGCTCTACAAGTTTAATAAGTTTCTCCAGCGAGTCCTGCCAGCCCAGGTAACACATCTCCACAGGTATCATAGTGGGTATACCTTCCTGCATCACCTTTAATTCCGTACCTACCGATGTTTTTTGAAGCCATACAGAAGTAGTCATCACACCGGGCATATTCGGGTCGTCAAACTTGTCTGTATATTTCAGGAACTCATTTGGCTTTACTTCCACATATTCGCCACCAAACGAATGGCTGTTGCCGGTCGTAAAATTCTGAAACGACATTTTAAAACTACCACCTTCCTTTACGTTCATATCGTGCACCGTGCAAAGGAAACCATAGGGTGGCAACCATGAGGCAATCGCCGTAGCCTCGGTAAAGGCACGATATACCTTTTCAGGCGAAGCCTTAATAACTCTGTGCAATGAAACTTTGTTTTCTGACATAAGATTTATTTTTTTGTGTTTTCCTACTCGTTTGGCTTTTCGGATCGCCCGTTTTTGTAAGTGGTTGCTGCTCCACCATAGCTCATTATTGTTGTATCAATTTGCTTACACAAAGATGCAGTCAATACCTGCCATGGAACAGGGTAGCCCACGACAATTTGCGGTCAATTTGCGACTTTCTTGTACGACCTTAGTAGTACATAATATTATCCTTACACAATACGCTCGAATAGAGATCCCCAGTCTGGCAGCACAGTAGCACAACCGCTTAATGGTAGCACCCCTGAAACTTATGCCGTAATAAGTTTCAGCGGCTTTCTTTGGTTACTTTCTTTGCCGCCAAAGAAAGTAACAACACGCGTAACGAAGTAAACACAAACCAACTTCAATAAATACAAGTTAAAATCCTCCGGGCAATCCTCAAATCATTGAATCCCGGTTCAAAATTTCGTAACTTAATAGAACAAATGCTTCAGTTTATGAAAGCGAGTATAGAATTGATTCAGGGAGATATTACAAAGTTGAATGTAGATGCCATAGTAAATGCAGCAAATAGTTCCTTACTTGGCGGCGGCGGCGTAGATGGTGCCATACACCGTGCGGGCGGCAAAGCCATACTGGAGGATTGCATAAAAATAAGAAACCAGCAAGGTGGCTGCAAAGTAGGGGAGGCTGTTGTCACAACAGCAGGTAACCTGCCTGCAAATCACGTCATCCACACCGTAGGTCCCGTATGGAACGGTGGCCAGCGCAGCGAAGAGGAGCTCCTGGCAAATGCCTATCAAAATTCATTGGCTAAAGCCCACGAGATACAAGCCAAAACCGTAGCATTCCCTAATATCAGCACAGGCATCTATCATTTCCCCAAAGACCGCGCCGCCCAAATAGCCATCAAAGCAACCCGCGACTTCCTCGAAAAAAACGAAACAATAGAAAAAGTCATCTTCGTCTGCCACGACCCCGAAAACCATAATATCTATAGCGAACTTCTAAATAAATAGCAGTTTTTATAACGGATGCTATTTTATAATATCTAATAAAAAGCGTAATTTAGGAAAACACTAAAAAATCACTTTTATGAAAAAAACATTTTTAATGCTGTTGCTTGCAGTTTCATGCAGTGGCGCATTTGCCCAATCTGGTTTAAGCAGCGGTCCTTTTGTGATAGGTGATCAGAAAAGCTATAATCTAAGCAAAGACCAGTTAACCAGCGACCATATACTGCATTTGGTTAGTGCGTATAAGGGTTATGAGATCAAAAGCTACCAGATATCATATAAATCTAAAGAAAAAGGAACCGAATTTATGGGGCCGTATATGGTGCATGGCAATAGTTTAGCTGTTGGAGAAGCAGCCAAAATAATAAAAGAAGCACAGCCTGGTGATAGGATCTTCATTGAAGAAATAGTGGCAGAAAGCAAAGAAGCAAACAAGTCACCAATGAAATTTGCCGCAGCAATAAGAGTTCAATAATATACTTGGTATTTTTACCATCGCCTTTTCAAAAACATACGAGCTTGCATTTGTTTATTATGCTGAACGAATGCAAGCTTTTTAATTTTTACTTTTTCCATTTTTAATTTAAAAAATGTGGACATCTTAATTTGGAACCCCTATGTTAATGCTCGTACCTTGCTAAAGAAGCAGGGCCTCATCAAGGCTTATGCAAAGCTCTTTGACATACTGTAAACCCAAAACATCTGCTTCTCTCTTGAATGAGCTTGCTAGGGTATAAAATATCCCGTTTATACCCAATTATACCCTAAGTCATTCTGCCGAAAGCAAACACAGGCAAGGCATTCAGCCAAAAATTGCAAAAACGACAATTTTTTCCATAGATTATACCTTGGCTAAATAAGCCAACCCTGATGCAATAAAAAAAGCTGATCAGAATTCCAACCAGCTTTCTTTTAAAAGAACTTATTCACTTATTTCACGCGGGTAATCTTCAGCATATTAGTAGGCAGATGTTCCAACACCGGAGTACTACCCGTATTCACCACCACATCGCCCTCTTTCAGCAGGTCTTTTTCTTTCAGGAAATTGATCTGGTCAGCGATTATCTGGTCAAGGCTTTCCTCATTAGCGTAGAAGAATGCCTGTACGCCCCAGCTCAGGCTCAACTGGTTCACCAGCGTTTGCGTTTTGGTAAACACAAACAGCGGAGACTTTGGCCTGAAGCTCGAAAGCATAAATCCGGTATAGCCGGATTGTGTCATGCCTATCAGTGCATTGGCACTTACCGCAGCAGCTATTTCGCAGGCATTATAGCACACAGCATCACTCAGGAAAGAAGGTGAATGCGGCTGCGGTACAAGGTTCCTGTTATAGACAACCTCATCTTTTTCCACCTCGTTTATTATGCTCACCATAGTCTTTATCACCAGCTCAGGATACTGTCCCATAGCGGTTTCACCGCTTAGCATCACAGCATCTGCGCCTTCCAGCACAGCGTTGGCCACGTCTGTTATTTCGCTTCTGTTAGGCCTTGTGCGGTCTATCATGCTCTCCATCATCTGCGTGGCTATTATCACAGGCTTGGCACGGTGTATACACTTGCGCACTATGTTCTTCTGTATCATTGGTATCTGCTCCAGTGGTAGTTCCACACCCAGGTCACCGCGTGCCACCATTATAGCATCAGATGCCAGTATTATCTCGCGCAGGTGTTCCAGTGCCTCGGGTTTTTCTATCTTGGCTATAATCTTTGCGTTGCTGTTTTTCTCTTTCAGTATAGCGCGCAGGTCAAGTATATCCTGTGGTCTTCTTACAAACGAAAGTGCCACCCAATCCACATTGTCCTGGCTTATTATAAAGTCCAGATCGGCAAGGTCCTTTTCAGTAAGGCAAGGCAGTGATATCTTAGTATCAGGCAGGTTCACGCCTTTTTTAGAAGATAAAACACCCGGAGAAGTCACCTTTACTTTCACCCGGTCATCAGCAGTTATCTCTACCACCAGCACCTCTATCTTACCGTCATCTATCAATATTTTTTCCCCTATCCGCACATCTTTATGAAAGTCAGGATAAGAGATATAGATATTATCAAGCGTCCCCACCGTCTTTATATTGCTGAAGTAAAACTCGTCACCCATATTCAGCGGCAGGGCGTTATCCTTTATTTCGCCTACCCGCAGCTTAGGCCCCTGCAGGTCAGCAAGTATGGCCACGTTAAGCGGAAAGGTTTGGTTTATTTTAGTAATATGTGTAATAACCTGCTTGTGTTCTTCATGGGTGCCATGGGAAAAGTTAAGCCTGAAAACATTTACACCCTCTTGTACAAGTGCCAGTAATTTCTCATAAGTATTGCATGCCGGTCCTACTGTAGCTACGATCTTTGTTTTATGTAACATATTGAATAATCAAATTATTTAGCAAAGTTGATGAATTTCGAGTTGCGATAAAGTTAAGGAATTATCAGCCCGTCTTTTTTGCAATATTCGGCAGGATGCCGTAATTTTGCACCGATTTTATAATTGTTATTTACGCATATATGTCGGGACAGCTCAAAGAAGTACGCAATCGCATCAAGTCAGTAACCTCTACACAGCAGATAACCAAAGCTATGAAGATGGTAAGTGCAGCAAAATTACGTCGCGCGCAGGATGCAATCATACAAATGCGTCCTTACGCGCAGAAGTTGCAGGAAATGCTGAGCAATATAGTAAGCGGTGCTTCTTCAGGTGTTAGCTTGCCTTTAGCCGAAGAACGTCCTGTAGAAAAAATATTGTTCATACCTATCACCAGCGATCGTGGTTTGTGTGGCGCTTATAATTCAAATGTAATTAAGCTTACCCGCCAGATTATTAAAGAAAAATATGCAGCGCAGGAAGCAAAAGGAAATGTAACCATACTGCCGCTTGGCAAAAAAGGGTATGAAGCATTTTTGCGTTTAGGCTACAATGTAGTAGATAACTACTGGACTGTATTCTCAGACCTCAGTTTCGATAACGTACGCAATGCCGCTATATATGCTCAGCAGGCGTTCCTCAATAAGGAATACGATAAAGTGGAAATAGTATATAGCCAATTTAAGAATGCAGCAACCCAGGCTTTCGTAAGCGAACCGTACCTGCCAATCCCTAAAGTGGAAAATGCAGAAGGCAGCAAGAAGAAAGTGGATTTCATTTTCGAACCTTCTATGGAAACCCTGCTGCTCGATTTAATGCCAAAGATCCTGAACACGCAGGTATATAAAGCAGTACTTGATGCCAACGCTTCAGAGCACGGCGCCCGTATGACAGCTATGGACAAGGCCAGCGAAAATGCAAACGAATTGCTGCGCAGCCTGAAGATTAGCTACAACCGCGCACGCCAGGCTGCCATCACTACCGAGCTTACAGAAATAGTAAGCGGTGCTGCAGCATTACAGGGATAATATTAGTATTTATCATACACGCAAAACCTCTGCCCTCAAGTGCAGAGGGTTTCGTATTTTTAATGAAAATAGACACATGCGTCAATGTTTACTTTTTGTGCTTGCTTTCAGCCTGGTAGCCAATCTTTCATTTGCACAGGCAAGGGTTAAGCGTTATACCGCGCCGCTCGCCGGAACGATAGATTTTGATAAAATAGGGGATAAATACGATGCCACTATATCCTATACAGAAATGCCAGAGCCCGATGCTGTCGATGAACAGGAAAGGCTGGAAGCAGTGAAGAAGGAAAGCGGCAAACTATATCCGTACATCAGCCGGTATGTAGCATACAAGAAAACATCAGCTTTGCTTCCCGTTATCGAATATTCCTATAAAGCAGATTCAGTTTCAGGTATCCCACCCGATAATGATATGGCCATTAACAATAACGACACCTTCGTTACAGTAATGAACCAATACTTCACTACCTACACAGCTGTAGATGGCAAGATGATTGGTTTCCATAAATCATTGGCTTCCTTGTCAAGCGCAGTAGGCTTAAATGGGCCTAACGATTTTCGCTATGATCCCAAGATCATGTACGACCAGGATGCAGACAGGTTTATTTCCATAATGCTGAACGGCACAGATTCGTTTAACTATATCGTTCTAGGTTTTTCCGATACGCATAACCCGCGTGGCACCTGGCACTTCTACAAGTTCAAAGGCAACTATGCAAACGACACTACCTGGTTCGATTTCCCTTCTGTAGCCATTACAAAAGATGAGTTCTTCTTCACCGGTAACAAAGTGAAATACGGTATTCCATGGCAAACAGGGTTTAAGGAAAGTGTAATATACCAGGTGCGTAAGGCTGATGGCTATGCCGGTAGTGCTTCGCTCAACTACCAGATATGGGATAGTGTTACTTATGGCGGTAAACCTGTACGATGCATTTACCCTGTAAAGGGTGGTGCAAGCTTAAAAGGCCCTGATGAATATTTCCTCTCAAACAGGGACTTCGACATCCAAAACGATTCTGTATTTCTTATTCATATACCTGATACTATTGGCAGCAGCAGCCATACACTTACGGTACAAGCTCTTGTTTGCCCGATAAAATATGGTGTGCCTCCCAATGGCCGTCAACCGGACACCGCAGTGCTCGCAACAAATGATGGCCGCGTATTGGGTGCTTATATGGAAGGTAATGAAATACAGTTCGTAAGTACCTCTGTTGAAACAACAAGTGGCGCAGCAGGTATATTTCATGGCATTATCAGCAACTATGCCACTGCTCCCACAGTAAAAGTTCAGTTATTCAGTATAGACACATTAGATTTGGCATACCCAAATATCTCCTATACAGGTAACTCCGGTGGGGACAACCAATCCATTATCTCTTTCGATTTTTCAGGACCTAGAACTTACCCCGGCTTCGGCGCTATTTTCTTTGATGGCACACAGTTCTCTGACTTGCTAAAGATTAAGAATGGGGATAGCGCCATTAATATTTCAGGAATTGGTTATGAGCAACGCTGGGGCGACTACAGCGGCTCCCAGCCTGATTGGAATAGTATAGGTAAAGTATGGGTAAACGGCCTTTATGGAAGACAATTTAAAAGCTATGGCAATTATGTAGCAAAATTAGTATCACCATATTATACAACGGTGCCACAGGTGCCAAACACGACTGAAATACCTTCAGTTCTTTATCCTAATCCCGCAGAGCAGTTCATACAACTAAGCTTCGAAATGAACAAAGACCAGCTGGTTGACTTTGTTATTTATGATATTCAGGGCCGCATGGTAGATAAGCTATTGCATAGCTATTGCCATGATGGTAAGAATATCGTGACATTTAATATCGCTTCGTTGGTAAAAGGCACTTATTATCTCAGGGCTGTAAGTACGCAGGGTAAGATTATTGCAACACATAGTTTTGTAAGGCAATAATGAGCATGCATTTGTTTGATAATAGCATGCTAACTTTGGCTTTGCAATGACGCAGTTACTATTTAACCTCACACTGGCCTTTCGTGCTATACGCAACAACAGGTTGCGCTCGGTGCTTACTATTGCTATCATTGCATTAGGCATTACGGCATTGGTAGGTATTCTTACAGCTATAGAGGTATTGAAAGCAAGCGTTTATTCCAATTTCAGCAGCATGGGGGTTAACTCCTTTCAGATAACTAATGATGTGCTGAAGAAAAAGAAGAACAGGCGAGGTGTAAGCATCACATCCACCGAAAAGAAATCTATTACTTACGACGAGGCAAAGATGTTCAAAGATCGTTTTGATTTTCCATCTACCATTGGTATTTCGGTTGTTGGGTCTATGGTGGCTACTGCGCATTACGCGTCTGAAAAAACAAACCCCAATATACGCACTGTTGGTATTGATAATGATTATCTCAACGCTACCGATACGAAGCTGGCAGTAGGCCGTAGCTTCTCTGCTTACGAAAATGAGTTTGGCAGTTATGTATGTATTATAGGCAATGATGTTGCAAAAAAGCTTTTCAAAGACAAGCCGGAGAAAGCCATTAACCAGGTTATCTCCGTAGGGGATGAAAAATATAGAGTAGTGGGAATTGCAGAGGCCAAAGGGGGCAGTATGCTCATGAATGCTGACAATGTAGTAATGGTCCCACTTACCAATGCCCGTGCTGTATTTGGCTCTGACAATTCTTACATGATAAATGTGAAGATCCCAGACGTAAAGAATAAAGATCTTGCATCCGAAGAAGCCGAAGGTCTATTTCGCACAATAAGGAAATTGCCATTGGGCAAAGAAAATAATTTCAGTGTTACAGCAGACGATAGTCTTGCTTCTATCCTGCTTGATAGCATTAAGTATATAACCTGGGCGGCCATCATTATTGGCATTATCACCCTGCTTGGTTCAGTTATCGGCCTCATGAATATAATGCTGGTATCAGTTGCTGAGCGTACAAGGGAAATAGGTGTGAGCAAGGCATTAGGCGCAAGGTCTGCCACAATAAAAAATCAATTCCTTACAGAATCAATTATGATAAGTGTTATCGGTGGTGTGTTGGGCGTATTGGTTGGTATGTTGGTAGGCAATGTAATAGGTGTATTTTTCAAAACTGCGTTTATAGTTCCATGGCTCTGGATAATTATGGGCGTAAGCCTTTGCGCAGCAGTTGGCATCATATCTGGCATTTACCCCGCAATAAAAGCTTCAAAACTCGACCCGATTGTGGCATTACGATATGAATAATAAAAGATAATGAACGGTAGTATGGCTGACGATAGGAACTTAACAGGACTGGTATATAAATCTACAGGCAGCTGGTACCTTGTGCAGGATGAGCAGGGTATCTTTTGGAAGGCAAGAATAAAGGGCAAAATGAAGATAGATGACGATATATCATCTACCAACCCAATAGCTGTAGGCGATAAAGTAAGTTTTGATATAGAGGAGGAAGCAGCCAACACTGCAATAATAACTGATGTACTTGACAGGCATAATTATATAATCCGTGTATCACCGCATAACAAACACCAAAAGCATATAGTTGCCTCTAATCTGAATCTCGCACTTATTATTGTTACCATCGCAGAACCACGTACGTCCCAGGGGTTTATAGATCGTTTTCTTATTACAGCCGAAGCATACCATATACCAGTGCTTATTGTTATTAATAAGATCGATTTGCTAAAGACAAAACATGCCGAGCAATTGGAGCACTGGGAAAACATGTATCGCAAGGCTGGCTATGAGGTGTATCCTGTTATTGCTCTGCAGCACGACAGCGTTTTGAAGCTGGAAGCGAAGCTAAAAGATAAAATCACCCTGTTCAGTGGGCATTCTGGTGTTGGTAAAAGCACTTTGATAAACCAACTTATACCTGACCTTGATTTGAAAACCCATGAGGTGTCAGGTTGGAGTGGTAAGGGACAGCACACAACCACATTTGCCGAGATGTTTGATCTTCCTTCAGGTGGTAAAATAATTGATACGCCTGGTGTAAAGGAATTTGGTCTCATTGATTTTGAACGCGAAGAGCTAGGACAATATTTTCCTGAAATACGCGCAGTAATGGAGCACTGCAGATTTAATAATTGCCTGCATATTAATGAACCTGGCTGTGCTGTGAAAGAAGCTGTCGCTAATAATCAAATAGACGAGGAACGTTACATTAGTTATGTAGGTATCCTGGAAACGATTGAAAAGAAATGGTAAAAAATTATAAATATTCTAAGGTATGATAGTATATAATGTTACGATGAAGGTGGATAAAGATGCTGCAGCGGAATGGCTGAAGTGGATGAAAGAAGAACATATGCCTTCATTAATGGATACCGGCTTGTTCACAGATAAGCATCTGTTTCGGCTTCTTGAGCAAGATGAATCAGAGGGCCTGACTTATGTCGCGCAATATTTTTGCAAAAATCTTGATAACTATAACGAGTATATTAATACGCATGCACCACGCCTAAGAGAGATAAGTTTTCAGCGTTTTGGGAGCAAATTCATTGCTTTTCGCTCCATTATGCAAGTAGAGGACTGATTTTAAATGGTTTACCCAACTGTTATTTTGCTATTCCTGCCAAGGTTTATATCAAATTCCTTGCCAATATGATGGAACGATTGCTGGTAGCGGGTTTTGGAGGCCTGATTTTGATTTGTTAAAGGTTCTGTAGTGGTTAAACTGTGGAAAACGGCTACTGGTAAGGCTTTTGGCGCTCAAAAAATAGCCTGGGGAAATTTGGAACTGTGGTAAAGGTCTGTATATTTGCCTAACCTCGTAAAAATTACTTCATAACAAAACACACACAAGCGTATGAACAAAGCTGAATTAATTGACAAAATTGCTAAAGATTCCGGCATCACTAAAACTCAGGCTAATGAGGCATTGGATTCTTTCACCAATTCAGTAGTTGCTACTCTGAAGAAAGGTGACCGCGTTACACTGGTAGGTTTCGGTACGTTCTCTGTATCTGACCGCTCTGCCCGTAACGGACGCAACCCTCAAACAGGCGAAGTAATTAAGATCAAAGCGCGTAAGGTGCCTAAATTTAAAGCAGGTAAAGAATTTTCTGCTAAAATAGGTACTGGTAAGAAATAACTTTTTGCCTGAAGAAACTCAAAGCAAGGAGCGGAATGTTTCTTGCTTTTTTTATTTTTGTAAACTAAATACTATAATATCATGGGAAGAGGCGATAAACGCACCAAACGTGGAAAGATTTCAATGGGTAGCTTTGGTAAAAGCAGACCTGCTAAAATTAAAAAAGCAACTAAAGCTGATAAGAAAACAGCATAAGCTTTCCTTATAAAGACCGCTCCTGAAGCGGTCTTTATTTTTACTAATAAGTTGTTATTAGTAGTTCCAATCCATTTTTTCGATATAATTTGCAGGCTTATTAGTAAGCCCATATTATTTACCTCAATAGTTTTCTAATGCCCCCTTTCCATACTAAAGACATTTCGCAAAGCAGTTTTCTTGTTACAGGTGGTGCCGGTTTTATCGGCTCTCATATAGTTGAGTATTTATTAAAGAACGGCGCGGGGAAAGTAAGGGTACTGGATAATCTCTCTACAGGGTTCCTGCGAAATATTGAAATGTTTTCTTCATATCCGCAATTGGAATTTATTGAGGCCGATATTCGGGATTATGAAACTTGCAAAAAAGCATGCGAAGGTATTGATTATGTAAGCCACCAGGCCGCGCTCGGCTCCGTACCGCGTTCTATATCAGATCCTGTTACCAGCAATGAAGTAAATGTGAGTGGCTTTGTAAACATGCTTACTGCTGCCAAAGACAGTAAAGTAAAGGCATTTGTTTATGCATCTTCATCATCAGTATATGGCGATGAGACTAACCTGCCAAAGCGGGAAGAAAAAGTGGGCAATCCGCTTTCTCCCTATGCAGTTACCAAGAAGGCTAATGAACTATATGCCGATGTATTTTCCAAACTATACGGCATGAAGGTGATAGGCTACCGTTACTTCAATGTGTTTGGCCCGCGCCAGGACCCTAATGGTCCTTACGCTGCGGTTATTCCGCTATTTGTAAGTGGCATATTAAAGCAAATGCCAGTGTACATTAATGGAGACGGTGAACAAACACGTGATTTTACATTCGTAGATAATGCGGTGCAGGCTAATGTAAAAGGTATGCTTGCAGATAACGAGCAAGCTTTTGGCAAAGTGTATAACGTAGCAGTAGGAGAAAACTTTTCAGTTAATTTTCTCTATACCTCTATTCGCGAAATGCTGCAAATGGAACATGAGCCTACGCACCGCGAAGAAAGGGCAGGGGATATACGCAATTCATTAGCTGATATTTCAAGAGCAAAAGAATTGCTGGATTATCAGCCTACATTAAGATTTATGGATGGCTTAAAGAATACAGTAGCTTTCTTTAAAGAAATGTACTTAAGCGAGGCTGCACAAAAGTAATACCTAAAAGGATTTCAATACTTTCTTTTGTTTTTTCTCAAGCAGCTTGTAGTAATACTCTGACATGTCTTTAACCAGCCTCTGGTAAGAAAATTTTCCTTGTACAAAGCGCCGGCCCGCAGCACCGAAATCTTGTCTTAGTTCTTCGCTATCGACTAACTGCTGCAGTGCATTGGCAAATTGTGCTACATTACCCGGTTCTGTAATAAACCCACATTCATTATTTATTACTACATCGCCCACGCCACCTACATTGGTGGATACTACCGGCCTTCCTGCTGCCTGGGCTTCAATTAAAGATACGGGTGTGCCTTCATTATGCGATGTTAGTGCCACAATGTCCAGCCCTGCAAGCACTACGTCCATTTCTGTAAGCCATGATGTGCAGATAGCGGTAGCTTCTTTATCAGTATCAGGGAAATAAGCATAGCTAATACCGGCAGCGTTGAATTCCGTTTCCATCAGCGTGCGCATATCGCCATCACCTATTATTACAAACTTTACTTTTTTGTTGCTTTGTTCAAGCAGGCGCTTGGCCGCAGCTACGAACATGCTATGGTTTTTTACAGGTACTATACGGCCTATTATACCAATAACTACCTCGTCAGGTTGTATATGGTATTTTGCTCTGAAGCTTATACGTTTGTTATCCTGGTCTCTTTGAAATTTATCAAGATCAAGGCCAAGAGGAATTATACTTATTTTTTCTTCGGGGCAAATCTTATAAACATTAGCCAGCTCTTCTTTTTGTTTTTGACTAATAGCTATTATGCCGGAGGAGCGCTTAGCGAGGTATCGCTCTATTTGCACAAATGTCTTGGTCGTCCATTTATTGAAATAGCTGTGAAAGACATGTCCGTGAAAAGTATGCACTATTACCGGGACATCACAAGCTTCAGCAGCCATACGACCTATTACACCGGACTTGGCTGCATGTGTATGTACTATATCGGGTTTGAACTCTTTGATTAATGCTTTTACTTTCTGAAAGGCCTGTCCGTCACTTACCGGGTGCAGTGAGCGTTTCATTTCCGGTATTACTACCGGATTTATATCGAGGATATCTGTGAGATGGTCCGCATCCTGTTCATGGTCGTCTTTGCCGCCTATTACAAGCATTGTATCAAACTCCGGGGCCATATACCTGGTGAGATAAGTGGCATTAATGGCAGGGCCTCCAATGATCAGTCTGTTCAATATTCTTAGTACACGTGGCATAGCAGTAATAGGGCGCTAAAATACGTTGTTTTCATTGATATATAGTGTTTAAATATCAATAGACGCACTGATTAATATCATATGTAATACTTTTTCCACCAATACTGAAAGACTATTAATGCCCATATAGTAGCATGGCTATCTTCAGGGTTGCTGCTCTTAAGTTTTTTCTTTAGTTTTTCAATAACGGTCACATCAAATATTCCCTGTTCTTCAACGAATGATTGCTTTAAAAGATCATCATTTATTAAGCCCCACAGCTCATTTCTAAACCAGTCAAGCAATGGTATTTCGAAACCATGCTTAGGCCTGTTGTATATCTCCGTTGGCAGCATAGGTCTGAAGGCATCCTGCACGATTTTCTTTTTTAGCGTGCCATCTATTTTATAGGTTGATGGTAATGAAAAAGCAAAATCAACTACTTTATGATCCAGGAAAGGACTACGCACTTCAAGGCTGTTAGCCATGCTCATGGAGTCTACCTTTACCAGCATATCGCTGAGGAGTACTAAATTCATATCTGTTTGCAGCACTTCATTATAGTCTCCGGTTTCAAAGCAGGAAAGTATTTTAGCTTTTTCCTGCGCGAGCACTTGTGTATTTACTTTTTGTAAGGTAGCCGGATTCAAAAGTGCATCTACCTGTACTTTAGTATTAAATGAAGCCCAGCGCCAATAACGGTCTTTTGCAGATAAGTTAGCTCCTTCAGCAAAGCGATGAAGCTGCCTGAAAAGATTTGTGACTTTATTATTCCTGCTGCGTGGTAAAGATTTCCATATAGGTAGTCCGGCTTTTACTACCGCATTAGTAAAGGAGTTTTGGCGCATCTTCCATTCTGCAGCATGCTTGTTATATCCTGCGAATACTTCGTCACCACCATCACCACTTAATGCTACTGTAACATGCTTGCGGGTGTAATGGCATAAAATATATTCGGGTATAGCAGATGAGTCTGCAAACGGTTCGTCTATATAATCGAGCACGTTGTACAGATGCTCGAGAAAATCATTGTTACTAAGGGAAAAGACCGTATGCTCCGTTTTGTATTGTTTGGCTACAAGATCTGCATAACTGGTCTCGTCGAAAAAAGGATTATCCTTATAACCGATGGAGAAAGTTTTCAGTTTAGAAGTATGCCTGCTCGCTAACGCAACGATTACGGATGAGTCAATGCCGCCGCTAAGGAATGCCCCCAATGGCACATCTGCTATCATCCTTTCCTGCACAGCGACGTCCATTTTATCTATCAACTGTTGCTGCGCCTTTTCATAACTGTAGCGTTCGTAGTCCGAAGGATTGATTGTTAGCTGGTAATATGGTTTGTAGTCTGTCTTCCCGGAATTATTAATGGACATATAATGTCCGGCTTTTAGTTTGGCTACACCTTTTAGTATGCTTTGCGGCTGCGGTATGTAATTCAGTTGCAGGTATTGATGCAGCACAGTATAGTTAAGCTCTTTCGGTATATTCCATTCCAGCAGCGATTTCATTTCAGATGAGAATGCCAGGTAATCGTCCGTCAAGGCATAGAGCAATGGCTTTTTGCCATACCTGTCTCTTGCCAGTATCAGCTTGCCATTCTGTTTATTATAAAAGGCAAATGCGAAAAAGCCATCCAGCCATTCCAGGCACTGTACGCCATATTCTATTAATAGGTATAAAAGTACTTCTGTGTCAGAGCTTGTTCTGGGGCCATTTATACGTTTCCATACAGGCTGCAGGTATTTTTCAGATAATTCGTTAAAATTGAAAATCTCTCCATTAAAAATGAGCACGTATTGCTCACTAACATCGCTCATAGGCTGCGATGCTCCGTTGGAAGTGTCTATTATAGATAGTCTCCTGTGTCCTAAAGCTACTTTTTCATCTTTGTAAAAATTACCACTATCAGGCCCGCGCAGAAATAGTTTCTCGGTTGATTGTGTTATTTTTGTTAGATTGTTAGCTACATTGTTATTAAAGGCGTAGAAGCCGGTTATACCGCACATGTAAGGATAATGGAGATTGTAAAAGCGTAAATCATGTAATACAGACAACTAAATTACACAAATGCCATTTATATCCATACTTGATTACATTTTATTGCCATTTTATTTAGTTATAATTTATCTTATTGCATATAAGATACGCGATAACAAGTACCCACCTGGGCATCCCTGGCGACCTTATTTCATTTCAGGTCTTACCGTAAAGATATGCGGTGCAATAGGTATAGGGTTGATATACCAATACTATTACGGCGGCGGAGATACTTCCAATTACTTCTTTCATGCACAGGTTATAAACAGCGCATATGGGGAGTCTACTACCAAATGGTTCAATCTCCTGTTTCATATTCCTAAATGGTATGATGGTGACTATTATGATTACATCTCACGTCTCTACTGGTACGAAGCGCCGTCAGAATATACTGTAGCTTCTATTACAGCCTTCCTTGGGATTTTTACATTTACCACCTATTTACCGATATCAGTTCTTTTTGGTACACTTGCCTTCTCTGGTATTTGGGCTTTGTTCAGAACCTTTGCTACAAAATATCCACTTTATACAAAATATATTGCCTGGTGCGTATTATTCATTCCCAGTACTGTTATGTGGGGCTCGGGTATATTTAAGGATACTATTTGTATGTGTTGCTTAGGCTGGCTTACCTATGGCGCTTTCAGAATACTTATTAACCGCGACTTTAGTATTCGTAATATCATTGTTACTATCTTCTGTTTCTACCTTGTAGCTACTATTAAGATATACATACTTATAGCCTTTATACCCGCCTTATTGTTATGGATTGTTTTCACCTATTCGCACAATATACAGTCCTCTGCCACACGCTTTTTTGTTAAGTTCGCCCTGTTCTTAATGGTGCCGGTTGTCTTTTTGGTTTTCTCCAAAAGCCTGGCCGCATCCTTAGGCAAATATTCACTTGAGAACGTAGCTAAGACATCCTATACCACGCGTACCTACATTAACTCGGTGTCAGGTGATGAAGGCTCCGGCTACGACCTTGGTGCCTTTGACCCTTCACTGGTTGGTATGCTTAAAAAATTCCCCCTTGCGGTAAACGTTACTCTTTTTCGTCCCTACATATGGGAGACAAGAAAAGTACTTCAACTTATTAATGCGTTTGAAGCGCTGTTGTTTTTATGGGTTACCCTCAAAATATTATTCACTGTAGGCCTGAAGAAGACATGGCGAACGATAAAGGATGACCCGACAATTCAATTCTGTCTCATCTTCACTATAGTTTTTGCATTCGCGGTTGGTATATCTTCTTATAATTTCGGTGCCCTTTCACGCTATCGCATTCCGTGTTTGCCGTTTTATGCTATAGCACTGGTGCTTATTTATTACAAGAACAATCCTATAGAGAAGAATATCCTTTCATTAAGGAGGCAACAATTAGCTGAATAAATTGAGGAAATTATCTTTCTGCGACTGAATGCTGTATTGAAGTAGCATTTTACTATGCCCTGATTCGCCCATGCGCTGCCTTAATTGCTTGTCGCTTATCAATTCTTTTAGTCGCTCTTTCCAGCCTTCTTTGCTGTTGCAGAGATAGCCATTGGTGCCATCTTCAATGATATCTTTATTTACACCAACAGGGCTTGCTACCGCAGGTATGCCCAATGAAAGATATTGTATCAGTTTAAAGCCGCATTTGCCTTCGCTCCAGGCATCATCATGCAATGGCATTATACCTATGTCCATCTTTAATAAGCCCTGCACTTCGGTTGTCTCGTTCCAGGGAACGAATTCCCAGTCCCGCAGATTAAGTTCAGGTTTTTTGTTAGCTATTACCAGGAAACTAAAGTCTATTTCTTCCTGCAACTCTTTTATTACAGGTATTACATCGTCCAGGTAGGAAAGGGTAGAGTGACTCCCTGTCCACCCAACGATTACCTTACCCTCCTGATGAATTTTTATTTTATTGTGTATCCGCTCCGTATCTACACAGGTTGGTATGCGGATGACATTATCATTAACCTGCTTTGCATAGTTGCATAGATAATCATTTCCACCTACCACTTTGTATGCCCACTTGCAGATATATTTTACTTTCCAGTTTGCCTTTACCAGGGATGCTATCTTATTTTCGGCACTGGTATTAGGTATCCATATGGCGTCGTCAAAGTCGTATATCATCTTCTTTCGCCACAGCTTAGCTATTATCCATTCAAATATAGGCGGGCCTAATGGTGCGGCTTCCCGATGTACAAATACATAAGCATAGCGGTGTATGTCCCATAACACATGCTTCAGCCTTTTCAGGTATCCCATCATTATGCCGCCTGCCTTTTGCAAAGCGGAGCCATCCTTATACAATACATTCCAGGTCTTTTCATTCATAAAGCCTGCAATTTTATATTGTATGTAGGCCTGCCGTAAATAAGGCTCATAAAGCTCTACCCTGAAGCGCTGAGAAGGTGCATGTCTTATAGGGTAGGGAACAAGGAATAGCACTTTGGTAAGGGTGTAGTTTTTTTTCTCTTCACTCAACACTTCAGTGAACTGTGCTATGAAATTTTCCGTTGAAAATTTCTCTCTAACATACTGCCTGGCTTGCAGTGCATACTGTATTCTTAACTTGCTATTATTGGCAAGCTGCAATATCGCATTGGTCATTACAGTTCTGTCAAACGGCACGAGCAAGCCTGTTTCATTATTTGCAATTATTTCTTCAGGTCCACCACATTTAGTTGCTATCACTGTTGTGCCATAAAATGAGGCCTCCATGCAGGTCATTGAAAAAGATTCTGCTCTTGAAAAGTTTAGCAGTATATCAGCTTTTTTTATTTCCTCCTCCACATTAGTTCCGAAGGGTGCAAATGTTATGATGCCTGAAAGTTTCCTGTCTATTACACATTGCTCCAGATACTTTTTATACTCCTTGTTTTTCTCAAGCCCCATGTCACCGCCTATGCATTTCATAGTAATATTTCCATGTGCGCGATAAGCGTTTTGAAAAGCTATTATAGCATCTTCATGGCCTTTGCCTATTATGTAATTAGCCAGATAAAGTATGCGCACGGGCTGGCCGTCATCAGTGTAAGTTTTCTGAGGTAGTTGCTCATCCAGTTTCACCGGGTCATATATGCGTACAATCTTCGGATGCGCAGGTAACTGCAGTAATACGGCATCTGACACACAAATAATCTTATGCGCATATTTTTTTGCAAGGTTTACCCATATCCATCTTAGTTTTCCTGGCTGCGTAGAGGGCAGGAATCGAATATAAGTAAGTAACTTTCCTTTGAAGCCCAATAACTTTACCACTATACCCAGCATATTGTAAAAGTCATTTGCCTGTACCACATCTATATGCTCTTTACTGAGTATCCTGCGTAAACGAAACCCATTTAACAACAGCATGGGCAGGTATAAAATAAGGGCACGTAAGGAGCGTTTTATCTCAACCATTGGTAAGGTATAGACCTTATACCCTTTTGCAATTAGTTGCTCGTTTAAGATGCTTTTTTCGGGAATGACAAAGGTGAACGTATGATTAGCAGAAAGCAACTCGGCTTCACTCATTGCGCATTTTATAGCGCCGGTGAAAGCTACAGAGTTGTCAATGATCAGTACATTCAAATTATGATAATTTTTAGTCTAAAGATTGTGTCCGGTTTAAAAATAAGAATTGTAAGGGCTATTTTAATAGTTGGGATAAGGTCATTTTCTGCACATCATATTTAGAAACATGTGCCAGGAATTGCTCTAATATGTGCTTCATAGTTATAGAAGAGTCGTAGGTCATAGTATAAGGGAATTCTACATAGTGGGTAGAAAGAACAAAATCGCCATTATAGCTGCGCACTTTTTCAAACGCGTCTATCAGTTGTTTTAAGGGGGTTCCCGGTTGTAAAGGATAATGATAAACAATCTCTCTATGGTCGTTATAGTCCAGCACGTAAGGGTAATCATCTCCCTTATTTAATAGTTTAAAACCTAATTGCTTGCTTATGTTTACTAACCCTTTAATATCTTTTTGCTTTTTGTAAAATGTTATACCTCCGCCACAAATGTTCAGCCCGGCATTTATTACAGCTCTATAGCCTTTTTCTGAAAGCAGGTTTTGAGGAGGTGTGAAAACGGATATAGGATAATTGAAAGTTTTATTTAAAACTTGTAATTCTTCTTTTATATAGTCTGTAAGGTCTCTGTTCGTAAAAAATTCCGCCCCTCTCACATAGTTGTTACCCCTTTCATTTGGCAACTGCTCATCCCCGTTTCTATGGTATTTGGCATGAAATGCTATGTCTGCCTTGCCTTCCTTTATTTTTGTTTTTAGGTAGCTTACCAATGCTTCATTTTCTTCTATGGGGTAGGGCGTATTGTCTTTGTCCCATGCTGCCCAGTCTGTTTGGTGTTTGTCTTTGTATATCTGGTGCACCCAATGTTTCCAATGACCCTTTACTTTTGAGATGAGGCACAGCGTGACAGGGAACTCTCCCCATATATTGCTATAGCAGGCTTCCAGTTCCTCCGGCGTTGTAAAAAAATTAGTGTCGTCATCTCTTATTGCAAAGCGCATAGGTACCTAGTTTTCCAGTGTTATATTCTTCCAGTTCTTCGCAAAATTTATACGCTTCTTCTTTATCATATCACTTATTATCGGCGTATTCATGTTCATCAGTTTCTCAAATACACTTTTTCCTAATGCCTCTAGCTTGTTTTTTGTATAGCCAATCTCTGAGCCGAATTGTGGATTTTCTGTAAACAGCATTGGGTACACACAACTCACACCACTTATTACATTGTCCCTGCTATATACGCTCCATGAATCTGCCTGGCATACAAGTTTTGGTGTGTGGTAATCCAATATATTCTTGGCAGTTTGCTTTGATAGTATATAGGCTGCAGCCCGTCCTACACCATATACCTGGTGCGGATTGCATACATAATAATGTTCGTGCTGCCCTTTTATTTTTTGCTTTGGATTTGCCTTGCTTAATAGAAGAGACCCCTCAATGCACCAGTAGTAAGTAAGCAGCGTTATTCCTGTGTGATTTAAGTCGGGGGTAATTTCCTGCAGCACCTTCTTCATATCTTTCTCGGTAGCTATTACATCGTCTTCCAGTACTAATGCAAATTCATCTGGCTCTTCCTGCATTCTTTTATAAACCTTCAGGTGCGATAACATACATCCTGCCTGCGACTTCATGAAATCGTTTTTCCTCAATGCCACTTGCTCCAGTTCTTCGTCACTCATTTGTCTTCCATCTACAGCATTCACTATTTCATAGTCGAGCTTCAGCTTTTTCAATTGTGCCTCTATTACCTCTCTTCTGCCCTTGCTGCGCTCCATGTTTATTACATACACTTTCATTCCTATAGGTTTTCTCTCTTCTTAGTATTAGCTATTTACAGGTTTAGATTCTTTCATCAATTCATTGTAGGTCATGCTATCTGTTATATGGCCATTTTCAAGCTGATATATCTTGTTGCAATACTTCAATGATGTATATCTGTGCGCTATAATGATAATGGTTAACTCTTCCTTGCCAAGCTCCTGAATCGAATTTGTTATTTCCTCTTCAGTTTTTGAGTCGAGGGCAGAAGTCGCTTCATCAAATATCAATACTTGCGCACCTTTGTATATAGCACGCGCTATCGCTATCCTTTGCTTTTGCCCGCCCGACAGGTTATTGCCTCGTTCGCTGAGTTTTGTATTTAGCCCTTCTGGTAAATCCTGTACCAGGCTGCTAAGACTTGAAAGACGTACAGCTCTCTGCATTTTCTCCTGGTCTATGTGCTCTCTATTTTCACCTATCGCAATGTTTTCCATCAGCGAGGTGTTCATTATAAATACTTCTTGTCGTACATATCCCAGTATTTTCCACCATTCTTTAGCTGTATCTCTCGTTAGTAGTGTATTATCTATTTTTATGCTGCCGTTAGTAGGTGCCAGGAAGCCGAGTATGTTATTTATCAGTGTAGATTTCCCTGCCCCGGACTGGCCCACTATGCCTATTTTTTCACCTTTTTTTATCTCCAGGCTGCAGTCTTTTATCACGTACTTTGAGTCAGGACTATATCTGTAAGAAACATTGTCAAAAACTATCTCATTATTAAAGGTCAATGGTTCGGTATGTTCAGGGGTTATTTTTTTCTTTTCATCAGGGAAGAAATCAGGATCGCGAAAAATGAATTCAGTTGAGACAAGATTATTCATTGCCATCACAAATCTGTTGATAGATGGAATGCTGCGATAAGCTATTACAGAAAACAAACTGATAGTAGTTACAATTTTCTCTGAATCCTTAATTACATATACGCCATAAAGCAATATCAATACTATGCATAGAAAGGTTGCGATCTCTATTATACGTGTAGGTATAAATAGCATAAAATCCATTCTTCCCTGATGTACACTGTATTCTCTTGCTGAGTTTTCAAATTTCTTCTTGAACGTTTTTTCTGTCCCGGCGATTTTGATATCAGTATATCCAAATATCATTTCCTGTGCGCCTGCATATAATTTTATGCCGTTATTGCTTTTTTCAACACCGGCAGTTTTTATCATATTCTTTACCTTGCTGTAGAAGAATCCCATGCTAGGTAGCAATACACCTATTAGCAATATAAACAATTGCCAGTTCCACACACATACTATTATAGCAGTTAATATAAAGACCATGCTCTCATTTATGAGAATGATAGTAGATATAGCCGCATTGCTGCAAAGGCTCGTTTGCAGGCTTGTTAATTTATTTACCAGTTCGTTCGATGTGTCTTTTTGTATGTCCAGCAAGCTGCGATCATATACTTTGTTTAGCACATTCATTGATGAGGAAACGAACATATTCTGCACAAAGCGAACCTGTACGCGGTTTATATATAGCCCAAATGCATTTTTAGCCACTATCAGTACAAAGAAAAGTCCTACCAGGGTTAGCAATAGCTGCTCTTTGCTCAGGTGAGCAAGCACTGGTATGGTATGTATCATGGTGTCATAATAGGTTTTGGAAAGAACTATCCCTATTACTGGTATCACACCTGCAAGGCCTATTAAATCTGTTATTGAGCTTATGAACGTAAGGAATATAAGCCAGGTGAAAGCCGTCTTCTGCTTAGCATTAAATATTCTATAGAGCTTACCAATAGTAGAGAGCGCTGCAATCCCCCGGAAATTCATTAATACAACCTGTTTTAATTAGAATGTAAAACTATCCAATTTCATCTAATAAAAAATGCTAATGGTTGTTATTGAATTGCAAATGCTCCTGGGGCGCAAATAGCCGTTTTACAGCCTATTTGGTGAAGAATTTAGCGATTTTGTTTTTATCACCCTTTTTCTTGCCATTCTCGTCGTAGTATCCGCTTCCATAAGAGTCACCCTTGCCGTAGGAATAGCCATATCCATAGCCTGCGCTGCCGTAACCGTAGCCGTACTTTTTCAGGTATTCTACGCCATTAAAGAGTATTGCAGGGTTCTGTATTTTGCCATCTTTGTGTAGTACGTCAAACATGCGTACCTGGTCTTTTACTGTATATGCCTGCCTTACTATGAACAGGTTGAGCCCGGAATGCTGAGACAAGATAAGTGCATCCGATACCATGCCTATTGGCGCCGTATCTATTATCACCACATCAAACATTTCCTGCAGTTCTTCTATCAGCTCCTTTGTTTTGGGCAACACTAATAGTTCTCCCGGGTTTGGCGGTATTGGGCCGCAGTTAGCTATATACAGGTTTTCATGCACGCCGGAGGCTTTTATCACTCTGTCGAGCTCCGATAGTCCCGCAAGGTATCCGCTTATACCGCCATCATTATTGATACCCAGGTATTCGCTGATCTTGGGCTTGCGAAGGTCAAACTCCATAATGATGACACGCTTTTTAGCAAGTGTCATTGTTATGCCAAGGTTTATAGAAATAAATGATTTGCCCTCGCCGCTGGTGCTGGAGGTGATCATAAATACCTTCTTATTCGTGGAGGCCGACATGAATTCAAGGTTAGCACGTATCAGCCTGAATTGCTCCGCTACACCCGTGCGTATGTGTGGGCCTACTACAATATTGCTGTCGCGCGATGAGCTTGTTTCAACCCGGCTCACGGTGCCTATTATAGGTATAGTAGTTAATGACTCAATGTCATTTTCATTAATTACCCTGTTGTTCAGCATTTCTCGTATCACAAGGAACGATGCCGGTATCATTAAGCCCAACAGGAACATAATACTATATACATTCTTGCTAACGGGGCTTATCGGTGCGCCGCTCGCATAGGGTACTACTACCACTTTCGATTTGTTGCTTGCAGCATACACAGATATTTCATTTTCTACACCTTTCTGATACAAGTATAAATAAAGGGCCTGCAAGGCATCATAGCTTCTCTTGGCGTCTTTTATATTGCTTTCTACGCCTGGTACAGTACGTAATCTGCTTTCATATTCAGCAGCATTTCTAGCTGTGTTCTCAATAGATATGTTCAGTGAACCTATTATTTTGTCAGCAGCCTCCAGTATTCTTTTTCTAATGGTGGCAATATCGCTTTCTGTCTTGGTGATATATGGATTTGCCGGGCCAAGATTTTTTTGATATTCCTCAAGCTTTTTTTGCAATTCATTATATTGTGTCACCAGGCTTATCAGAAAGGGGTCTTGCACATCTATTCCAGCTATTATTTGCGATGTATTATTTTGTATTACCCTCTTTAGGTTGTTTATAGCTTCCTTCACCGCCATATACTGGTTCACCTTATCTTCAGACATTGTCTTTTCCGTATAGAAAGTCCCGGTCTGTGTAGTAGGCGATATCATGTCGTTACTAAGCTGTATGTTCTCAACCATCGTGTCCATAGAGCGTATTTCCGTTATCATACTGGCTTTACGCTGGTTAATGAAGTCACGGGTACGTTCCGCAGTGCGGTTTATGTTTTCAAGCTCTTTCTTTTGGTAGAAATTAATAAGGACATTCAAAAAGTCCGCGCCCCTTTGGCGTATGTTATCTGTGTAAGAAAGGTCAAGTAAGCTGGTTCTGCCGTCACTTGGCATTACTTTGAAGATGTTCAGCACACTTTGGTTAGTGGTGGCAGGGCTTTCTATTTTTACTATGAATTCAGTATTTACAAGATATCCCTTGTTTACATCAGGGCTGTTGTTATACATTATCTTGAAACGTCCGAATGGCCTTTTCGTCCATGAGTCATATAGTACCCTGTATGGAGGATTGTTATTTTGTCTTATTTCAAACTGTCCATCTACTATTTGCTTCACTGTAAACTGGGTAAAGCCATCTTTATAGCCCGCCGAATCAAAGACGATTTTTATTGGGCATTCGCTGTATAGCTCAGTTTCCTTAACGCGTCCTATTGCCCAGTAGCGTATGTTTAATGATAAAGAGTCAATTACTTCTGCTATAAGATCCTGTGAGCGCAGGATGAACATTTCGTTGTACAGGTTTACAGAATTGTCCTTAGGGTCACTTGGGTCCAGTTTGCTCAATACGCTTTTTGCTGCATTACCGTTGTTGCTTTCGTCAATCAGTATGGAACTTTTTACAGCATATTGTGGGGTTGTGTATCTTAAGTAAAGGAAGCCAACAGTTAACGTGATAGAGATAGACAGCACAAACCAATACCAATTGCTAAGCACAGATCCCAGCAACCTTTTGAAATCAAAGGAAGAGTTTATTTGCTTTAAAATTTTATTAGAAAATTGTTGGTTATTTTCCATGAAACTCTTTTCGGGTATTGGGTTATTTACTTATCTGGACAATGCCATAAACTGCTAATACGGTTGATAATAATGTTGTGAACACCGGTAAGTAGAATTGAACAAACTCATTAGACTGCTGACGGCGTATTCTCGATGGTGAAACGTATACTATATCATTTTGCTTTAGGTTATAGTATGGGCTGCTGAAAACATTTATACTGTTAAGATTCAGATGAGCAAACTCACGTGTGCCTTCTGTTTCACGTATTATAAGCACATTGTCTTTTCTGCCGGTTATTGGTATATCACCTGAGGCAGCAAGTGCATCAAGTATGTTTATCTTCTGGTTAGGCGCTACTACAAAGCCGGGGTGGTTAACCTCGCCCAATACAGTCACTTTATAGTTTATTATCCTTGCTTCTACTACTGGATCTTTCACATAGTCTTTTAACTTTTGTGCTAAAAGGTCTTTCACTTGCCTTACTGTAAGACCGGCAGCTTTTACCTTGCCAAGTATGGGGAAGTCCATATAGCCATCAGCATCCACCAGGTAAGCATTGCCTCCTGCGCCTGTCGCACCCATAGCAGGGCCAGCTGCGCCTGTAGTGGCTGTAATGCCATAGGTAGTGCCGCCTTCGCTGAATATAGTGAGAGGTGTTTTTTCTGTTATACTGCTTATCGTAGTTATAGTTACCGCGAGTATATCATCAGGCTGCACAATTGGTTCCTTCAAACGGTCTATTTTTTGCACCTGTACAGACGCATCATTAGGCACGTTTTCGTTGAAGTATATTGTTCTTTGGGGAGTCTTGCAGTTAGCAAATAGTACTATTGTACACGCTATAGCTATGATATTGGTAAGTGGGCGCATTTATATAGTGTTTTACAAAAGTAGCTATTTATTTTAATAAATATTTTACTAAAATCAATACCATAATTCAGTTATCTGAAT
>Ga0070665_100001347_pt1 | contig 29172 bp, 24 predicted proteins | sample KBSS13metaG_FD_65862 | JGI IMG/M metagenome (GOLD analysis project Ga0070665, IMG submission 65862) | Switchgrass rhizosphere microbial communities from Kellogg Biological Station, Michigan, USA - KBS S1-3 metaG | ecosystem: Host-associated > Plants > Roots > Rhizosphere > Soil ... | reverse complement strand
TGGGTATGGAGCTTGTCCCATAGGCCATAGCGCCTATTGCCTGTACACCACCGGCTTTATAGATTTGCTTTATGCCAAGCTGGTTTGCCGCGTAAAGAATTGTTGGGCTTACAGCACCCTTTTTATCAGATGGTGTACAAACAACTATTTCTTTGCAACCTGCCAGTTGTGCAGGTATAGCCAGCATGAGCAGGGTAGAGAATAATGGTGCTGTTCCTCCTGGAATGTATAAGCCCACTTTCTCTATGCCTACAGATTTTCGCCAACATTCTATACCCGCTGCTATTTCTATTATGGTTGTCTGTTCTGTTTGTGCAGCATGAAAGAGGGTAATATTTTTTATAGCAACATTGATAGCTTGCTTGAGATTTGGGTCTATACCGTCTGCCAAATTCCATTCATCGTTGGTTATTCCAAAGTCATTTAGCAGCACGCCATCAAATTTTTGTGTATAGAAGCGTAATGCTTTATCCCCGTCAACTTTTAAGCCGTCTAAAATTTCTCTCACCTGTGCTTGCTTGCCGGTATAGTCGCTTTCAGGGCGTTTTAGTATTTCTGCCCATGTGTTGCGTGCGGGATACTTTATTGTTTGTATCATAAAATCATTTTTTCTATTGGTGCAACGAGTATGCCCTGTGCGCCAAGCTCTTTTAAAGTTTCTATTATATTCCAAAAGTCATCTTCCTGTACTACCGAGTGTAGCGAACTCCAGCCAGGAGTGGCTAATGGAAGGATAGTAGGGCTTTTCATGCCCGGAATAATATTTGAGATGGCTTCTATTTTGTCATTAGGGGTATTCAATAGGATATACTTATTACGTTTTGATTTTTTTACAGCCTGTATCCTAAATATTAATTGCTTCAGAATGGCTGCTTTTTCCTGAGAAAGGTTTTTATTACTTATAAGCACTGCTTCTGAATTTAATACTAGGTCCGTTTCTTTCAGGTTGTTTTGCAATAGCGTACTACCTGAGCTTACCAGGTCACATATGGCATCTGCAAGCCCAATGCCTGGTGCAATTTCTACTGAGCCGCTGATTTCATGTATTTCCGCGCTTATATTGTTCTTTTTCAAAAAAGTGCTGAGCAGCAAGGGATAGCTGGTGGCAATTCTTTTATCGTTCAGCCAGGAGGTACCAGTGTATGCTTCTTTAGCTGGCACGGCTATAGATAGCCTGCATTTAGCGAAACCTAATCTTTCAAGCTCATCTACTGCTTTAGCGTTCTCCAATACCACGTTTTCGCCTACTATGCCTATGTCTGCTACTGCATCCTGCACGTACATAGGTATATCATCATCCCTGAGAAATAAAACTTCTAAGGGAAAATTGAAGGCTTGCGTACATAGCTTGCCTGTGCCATTGTTTAGCTCTATGCCACACTCTTTCAGGAGCTTTATAGAGTCTTCCAGCAGTCTGCCGGATTTTTGTATTGCAATTTTCAGTTTCATAAATGGATAAAATAAAAAAGGGGCTTACCGCGTGGTAAGCCCCTGAATGATGTAATAGTTTATTGACACTACATAATACCATCCCAGCTCACCCTATGGGCAAGATGATGATGATGTATATGCAGATTTTGGATCACTGTTTTCCCTTCTTTGTGATTGCAAACCTATAAAAGGTAGTTTTATTAAACAAATTTTATTTCTTTTCCGTATACGTTTTATGCTCCGTTAAAATCATGTAATTTGCTGTGGTTAATGCTTTCGGGTGAAAATATATTTTCATAAAACGAGCCTTACGGACATGAATGCTTGGTGCAGTTACTATTAGTGTTACCTAAAAGCAGCATGAGTGGTGAACATAATGAGACTGTAACGAAAATGCGGGCAATTATTGCTATTAAGTCGAAATAACCGTAGATTTTGTATAAAAATATTGATTTGAATACATTTTAGATATTTCTTTACCAAACACAACAAACAGTTAAATACTATTATGAAAAGAGACATTTACCTTAAACTGATCGCCTTGTTTTTCTGTGCTTTTGTATCTAACATGGTGCAGGCGCAAGCTACAGGGAGCTATGACGACAGTGTAACCTTTATTGGGAAATACAGGAAACTTTCCTTGTATGTGCCGCCCTCCTATAGTCCATCAATACCTTGTAACCTGATGGTTTGCTTGCATGGCCTGGGTGATAATTGTGCTAATTATAGAAATGGCGTGATTTCCGGCTTGTCATGGAATACACTATTCCCAAACACCATTTTCATTTGCCCTGAAGCTTTAACCACAACCAGCGATTTTCTCTTGCCCGCAGGTAATGAAGCAATAATACAAGTATGTATTGATTATGTAAAGGCTAAATATGAAATTGATACAACACAGATAATACTAGAGGGTTTTTCGTATGGTGGAAGGTCGGCATTGAAATTCGGCCTTGAGCATTATACAAAATTTAAGGGCCTGTTATTAAATACCCCTGCATTGCAAGGCGTGAAAGATGCGGTAAATGGTCATAGCGCATACACCTTTAGCTATGCAAACTCAGCGCACATACCTATTTATATGACACATGGTATGGATGATATAGCATATGAAGGACCTGTAGATAGTGTGTTTGACCTTATGGTACAAAACGATGGCCTGGTAAAATATCTCAATATACCGAGTATGGGACATGCTTTGCCATCTGTTAGCAAAATTGCTGATGTACTTCAGTTCTTCCAATCACCTGCGACGCCAGGTTATGATTTGGATGTCGTTAAGAATGTGGTTGCACAACGTTCTTGTGTTGCTGCGGTACCTGCAGCGTGTGTGGTGCGAAATACAGGTGCAAACACTATTAATTCTGTTACCTTGAGCTATAAGGTAGACGGTGTAGTATCAACATATACATGGACGGGAGCTTTACCATCTTTTAAACATGCACAGATATCATTACCGGCGTTAAGTGTTGCAGATGGTAATCATGTTCTCGATGTAAGCGTTTCAAAAATTGATACGACAGTTACAGACACCATTACAGCTAATAATGAACAATCGTCAAATTTCATGGTGCAGACTTCGGGCATTACATTGCCAATATCCGAAGGATTTGATGGGCCTTCTTTTCCGCCTGCTAATTGGGTACAATACCTGGCAGGAGATTTCTATAGCCCATGGTTTATTGACAGCACTGTAAAAAAGAAAGGTGCAGCTTCGATGGGCGCATTCAATACACCACTTTATTTCGATAACCAGGGTAGAAGGGAAGAAATTGTAACGCCTGTTCTAAATCTTAGTTCTATATCTAAGCCGCATCTTAGTTTTGATGTTGCATTTAATTATGACGCATTTACCCCGCCTTATACACTGATGGATACTGCCTGGTCTGATACACTGGAAGTACTGATTTCTACTGATTGTGGAGATACATATCATTCACTTTATAAGAAATCGGGTTCTGATCTTGCAACATATAAAAACCCATTACTTAATGTAGTAAGTATAGCAGGCGAATTTATTACCCCTGCCGATAGTAACTGGAGGACTGAATATATAGACCTGAGCAGCTACAGCAGCTATGATAAAGCAATTATTAAGTTCAGCTATATATCTGGTTTGGGTGGCTCTATTTACGTAGATGATGTAGATATTACAAATGCGCCTGTTAATGTTGCTAATATAGCTACCGGAGAATTTAATATATATCCAAATCCTGCGAGTAATGTAATAAATATTATGTCAGGGAAAGGATTGATTAATAAAGTAAGTGTTGTTGATGTTACAGGTAAAGTTGTATTAACAGTAGATAATAGCAACCAAAATAACATGTTGCCCATTAATACAACTTCTCTTGAAGATGGTTTTTACATAATTCAGCTTTTTTCTGACAAGGATGTAAAGACGCAAAAAATACTTATCAAGCACTAAGTTTTTTTGCTTTCAACCAAAAAAGCCCTGCATTTTTTGCAGGGCTTTTTTGTGAAATCTATAGACTCGTCTTTAAAGAAAAATAAAATGTAGTGCCTTTCCCTTCTTCGCTTTCCACCCATATATCGCCACCATTCTCGAGTATAAATTCTTTGCAAAGCATGAGGCCAAGACTAGTGCCTCTTTCATTGGCGGTTCCCAGGGTGCTATTGCTGAATGCATCAAAAATATGCGCCTGTTGTTCCGTACTCATGCCTATACCATTATCCTTTATTGAGAAGACTATTTCTCCTCTACGTGTGCGATCATCTGCATCTAATTCTATTACTCCATTTTCATTGGTAAATTTAATCGCGTTTCCAATAAGATTGCGAATTATAAAGTCGAAATGAGTAGTGTCTGCGATAGCACAAATATCCTTATTTACTTTGTTTAAGACAACTATGTGCTTTTGTTCTGCAGCATTTTTAACAAGTTTCAACACACCTTGTATATTATCACATACTCTTATTGGTGCTTTGTTTGTACCTAATCCCTTTATCTGCATTTGCCCCCAATACAATAGTTTGTCAAGGGTATCAAGAGATGCTATAGAATGTTCTTTTAAAGACTCCAAAAGAAATGTCTTTTCTTCCGGGGTTATTGATTCTTCAGTTGATATTTCCAGTATCTGTGGAATATTAGCAATAGGTCCCCTTAAGTCATGACCAATTATAGAGAAAAGCTTATCTTTTTCTGTATTACTTTTTTGTAATTCAGCTTCCCGTTTAAAAAGTTGCTTATTCAGCATTCTTAGCCTTCTGTATTGAAATACCAATGCCAGAAGACTTGCGCTAAGTATGAGTGCTACTATTATTATCACATTTTTTTGTTCTGTATTCTTCCGCTCAGCTATTTCAAGTTCCCTTATGCGTTCATTCGATTTATTTAGCTCGTATAAAGATTGAAGGTTAGCAATAGCCCTGGCTTTTTGCAGGCCATATACGCTATCCTGCAGCTCTTTTCTTTCTTCCATTGCTGCCAGTGCATTTTTATAATCATGCAGCTTTTTGTTTACTTCTATTATGGCGTCCAGTATTTCTATTTGCAGGCTTTTCTGCCCTATTTGCCTTGCAGTCCTTACCCCTTCGAGTAATGAAGCCAACGCTTGTTTCGGATTGCTTTTTCCTACTATTGACGCTATGTTCAGATTGATTCTTATATAATCTTCCTGTTGGCCACTATTTTTAGTTAGAAGTAAGGCCTCATTTAGATATTTAAGTGCTTCGACCTCATTATTTATGTGATCAAATACGATACCGAGGTTCATTAGAGTAAGTGTCCTTATTCCTATGAACTCTGGCCCGATACATTTTTTTAATGCTGAATCAAACCATTTAATGGCTGTAACGTTATCACCTTTTTTACCATAAACTATACCAACGTCATTATACAGATTAAGATCATTCTTTAGATCATGTGTGTTTTCTCCTATTTCTATCGCTTTATTGTAATATGCTAAGGCTTTATCCAAATTATTGTATCGTTCATTAACCACGCCAAGCTTCATATATGTTGTGCGCAGGCCTTTAATATCTTTTAAGCTATCATATACTTCTAATGCCCTTAAAAATAATTTTGTAGCAGCATCAAAATTCGAATTTTTTCCCTCTATCACGCCGAGGCCGTTATAAACATTCGCAACGTCTGCCGGTTTGTTCAGCTTGCGGAAAATTTCGAGTGCAGCATTTTCTCTTAGTTTCCCAATTTCCATCCTTCCTTCATTCACATCTATATATGCAAGCAGCATCGTTATGCGTGCTACACCATATTTATACTGACGTTTAGTGAAATAACCGAGCCCCTGGTTTAGAAAATAGGTGGCAGAATCAGGGTTGGAATATTGGTAATGATCAAAGATAGCCCTATAGGCATCAACCTTTTCTGAGTCGTTTTGGGCACTATTTAGCTTGCTTAGGGGTACAGAAATACTACTTTGTGGGAAGGAAATGTTGAATGATAATAACAAAGTAATAAGAAAGCCAAATCGCATAACGTACAAATTCCCGATAGGTATGTTTCAAATATTTGTTTCGGCAGATGGAATTTATCCTCCTGCTACTGAATAATATCTTTATTATTCAACTAACTATTGTCATAAATGAATTGGGTGTAATAGCAGAGCTATCCGTTATTTTTTGTCGCCTTTTTTAGCTTCCATGCTAAGCGTAGCATGCGGTACTGCTCTTAATCGTGCTTTGTCTATAAGCTTGCCTGTTTGCCGGCAAATGCCATAGGTTTTATTAGCAATGCGGATAAGTGCTTTTTCCAGGTTGTTTACAAAAAGGATCTGCCTGCTGGCTAACTGGCTTACCTGTTCACGTTCCATTGCTGCGCTGCCATCTTCCAGGCTTAGGGCACGATCTTCATTGGCTGTGTCTTTGCCCCTCATCTGGTTCTGTAAATAGAGCAGTTCCTTTCTTGCAACCTCGAGGCGTGCATTAATAAGTTCTTTAAACTCATTTAGTTCCTCATCGCTATAGCGATATATTATAGCACCTGTACCATCAGTAGTTGTGTTATCAGACAAAGATTCCTGTATGTCAGTATGTTTGATTTCAGGAGAGGTTTCTAACGAAATATCTTTCTTTTCTTTTTTTACTGCTTCTTTTTTTATTGGCTTGCTCATTTTTTCCATTGCTTTACACGAAGGTCTTTTACGCTTGCACCATACACTAATAATAGTATATGGCATTATTTTTCCGCCGCAAAGATACCTCAAATTCTAAATAAATACCATGTTAATCTTGTTTTATGTTAGAATAAATTTTATTAGGGAGATAAAACTCCTCTATCACCAATAAACCGACGATATTTTCTATAATAAATAGGATAAATCAACAATATTACTCCTTCAAAGAACTGAAAACCTTAATAGGGTGATGCCTGTTTATTGTTCAGTTTCTTTTTTTCTTATTGCACTTATTTCCCCATTTCTTTCCATATATATGGTTTCAATTTCATTTAGGTCTTCTGTGAGAGCCGACTTCCTCACCCCTTGCGTAGCATCCTCTTCGCAAACTAATGCGCGCACCATATTTTGCTTTATAAAGCTTCCGTCTTTATAAAGCAAAATTCTACTTCCTTCTACCAGCCTCGCTATTGACTTATTCTTTGCTATTAAGTAACCCAGAAATCGGTGCAATAATACTATACTGGTACATGCTACTAACGTAGGAATAACCGGTGACGCGCCTACTACTGCTCGACTTAATACGGCACCAAGCAAAACAACAATAATGTTATCCAATGGAGTACGAATACCAAATGAGCGCCTGCCTGATATGCGAATTAATACAAGCGCTACCAGGAAGATCATCATGCCCCTCGAAGTCATTTGAAGCGCATTGAGGTCTTTCCCTTCTCCAAATATTTGTATTAGCAAGTCCATAACAGTTTAGTTTATCTAAAAGACAACTAAAATATTATTCCAACAACTTATATATTATTATTCAGCCAGTTTGAGGCGCCAGCTTGCCTGGCCTTTACCGCCCCTACCAAGATTTTCTAGTTGTTCTTTGGTTGTACTTTCCAGGAAGTATTTTATTGACGAGAGTTGAGTATAGTCAGGCTCAGATTCTTTATCTATTACAAATCCTTGCCCTTTAAAGAACTTCTCTGCGTTCTCAAAGCTTTGAAACTTATTTTCTTCTATTTTATGTTCTTCAAAGAAGCGCTGTAACTTATCATTTATTTGCAGGCCGGGTGTATTTTCCTGTATGCGAGTATATATATCAGCTGTTATCCAATAGCCGCCTCTTTTTTCAAGTATGCGTTTTATAATACTGCATAACTTTTTCTTTTCTTCAAGGTCGAGATACATCAGTAACCCCTCATTTACTATAGCAAGCTCCCCGGGTGGGAAATGGGTTATAATTTCTTCAAACTGGGCCTCGTTTAAGGCATTTAACGACAGTATTTCAAGCTTGCCTTTAGGCGTACCTGTTCCGGCCTGCAATGCAGTAACAAATTCCTTTTTTATATTAATAAGTTCGGGAAGGTCGGTGTCAATATAATATACCTGTTTTTCATTTACAGTCTGCAAGCTACGGAATGAAAAGCCTGAAGAAAGCTCAAGAATATTGGTTATGTTGAGGCCGGTAAGTAACTCATTAATGCTATTGTAACGCATTTCAAAATGTACTACCCTTGCCCAGAAGCCAAATTCTCTTTTACTGAAATCAGGCTCATATTTCTCAGGAAGAGATATTAATTCAGCAGCTTCTTTAGCATATGGAATAGAGGTATGGCCTTTTAGCAATAATAACGCCTTCGCAGAAGGACTGATTGTGCTGAAGCTGCGACCTGTAACATGAGATAAGTCTGAATTTTCCATAGTAAATCGTGATTATAAGTACAAAGGTAAAGATTGTGCCACCTCAATATTCATCATGACTTGAGGTATAATGTAAATTATGATGTATTATATTGCAGTAAATGCGTTTAGTATATACATTATCAATTTTACTTTCCCTGGCGTGGACTACTGTTCACGGACAGGAGAAACCTATTCGTATTGATGAATTGAATAACCAACGTATTCAAAACATTAAAGCGGACACAGGAAGTATTTCAGCATATATACGGTTAGCCAATAAACTAAGAAGCAAGTCTCCGGATAGCGCTATTAGAATTCTTCAGACTACATTATCCCTAAGCAGGGATATGCACGATGATTATAATATTGCACGCTCGCTCAATGTTATGGGCCTCTGCTACATGTTTAAAGAAAATTATGATCAGGCAATAAATACTTTTACCGAAGCCGCACAGCACGCCCAAAAGACAAATCATTCGCAATTACTTTTCGAGATATATAATAATCTATCTGCCCCGAATAATGTAAAGGGGAATTATATGGCCGGGATTAACTACCTGTATAAAGCGGCAGATGTGGCGGGAAAGAATGAAATACATGACACGGGTGAATTGGCGAACTTTTATTGCAACCTGGGAGGAGAATTGCTGAGCGTGGGAGAGAATGATAAAGCATGGTATTATTTGAATAAAGCTCAATCATTTGCTGTGAAAACCAAAGATACAAATGTACAAGCCAGAATACTGGCAGATATGGCAGGAGTATATTATCAGAAAAATATTCTTGATAGCGCCTTGCCGCTTTATTTACAATCATTAGATATCAGTAAAAGCTCAGGAAACATTGAGGCACAAAAGACGACGCTTGAAAATATTGGAAAACTTTACATTAAGCAAAAACAGCCTGAAAGAGGAATAGAATACCTGAATAAGGCCTTAGATATAAATACCAAATCAGCTACCGATGATATAATGATTTATTACGATTTAGGTAATGCTTATTACCAAATGAAGAATTATAAGAAAGCAGAAGATATATTGTTAACAGTAGAAAAATTGGCTGAAAGAAGTGGGGTAAAAAGCCACTTGACAGATGCATATCTCATACTCGCAGGTGTATATGCTGAAACGGGGCGCTACAAGCAGGCATATGAACAGCAACGTGCTTATTCTATCCTCTATGATAGCGTTTTGAATGAAGCAAGTGCACAGCAGTTTAGCCAGGAGGAAACAAAGTACCAGGCTGCTGAGAAGGATAAAGAAATTGCACGGAAGCAATTGCTTCTGGCACAGCAGGAAAGCAAATTGAAAGAAAAAAACATCCTTATTGTTAGTATATCAGCAATATTCCTTTTGTTAACAGGCTTTTCTCTGATACTGTATAGAAGTGTACGACATAAAAGAAAGATTGAGCAGTTAAAGGCTATAATGGAAGGAGAGGAAAAAGAAAGGAAAAGAATAGCAAGGGACCTGCATGATGGTATTAGCCAGACTATAAGTGCAGCCAAAATAAATTTAATGGCTATAGAGAAAGAAATACATTTTAGCTCACAGGAGCAAAAACAAAAATTCGATAAGATCATTGGGATGGTGGATGAAGGTTTTAAAGAGGTACGTACCATTTCGCATAATATGATGCCTAATGCATTGCTGGAATCGGGATTGTCGTTAGTGATAAAACAATTTGTCGATAATATTGACAGAAATGTCATAAAGATTAGCCTACACACACAGGGATTAGATAAGCATTTTGATAGTACTATAGAAACAATTCTTTATAGGGTAATACAGGAATGTGTGTCTAATGTAATAAAGCATGCCAAAGCTACACAACTAGATATTTCATTAATAAAAGATGAGGACGGCGTAAGTGTAACTATAGAAGATAATGGGGTAGGTTTCAATCTTAATAATATAAATAGCTTTAGCGGCATAGGCCTTAGGAATATGCGCTCCAGAATAGCGCTGTTACAGGGCAAAATCGAATTCGATTCATCACCGGAAAATGGTACGCTTGTTTCTATTTATATACCTGCTGAAAAATAGCAATCATTTACAGGTTGTGCTGTATAATAAATCTCATCAGGTCTACCGGGGTTTTGAGCTTTAACTTTTGCATAATGTTTTTTCTATGCGTTTCTACGGTATATATACTCAGGTTCAGGTAGTCTGCTATTTGATGATTTGTATAACTTTTTTTTATGAGTTGCAGTAGCTCATTTTCTCTTTTTGTAAGGGTGAACTGGGAAAGAAAAACACCATCTTCTGAAAATTGTGAATAGTTATTAGTCGCTTTTTTAGGGAAGCTGGTGCCACCCTTATGTATTTGCTTTATGCTTTGTATAAGCTCATCTTTATTTGTATTCTTCAGCAAATAGCCGTTAGCGCCATAGTTTTTTGATTTTTCTATTAAATGCTCCTCATTGTAGGTTGATAGCATGATCACTTTTGTTTTGGGCGCGTGTTGGCGTATGGGTTTTAGTGCATCAAGGCCGCTTATGCCCGGCATGTTTATGTCAAGCAGTATTATATCTGGTGCTATTTTTCGAAGTAAATCAAGTAGTTGGGGTACATCATTAGCTATCGCATCTATCTCTATGTCAGGCTCTCCTTTTAATAATAGTAAAAGGCCTTCAATAAAGAGATTATGATCATCTGCAATAACAATATGTATAGCATCAGGCATAGTTCCGGGTTCTTATTCAGGCAATATTGCATATCTGCATGTTGCCTTATCGACTGTAAAAGTATTAAGAGCGCTACACAGCAAAAATACCAACTAGTTTGTATTGTTAGCAGTTTATTAATATTTCAAATTTGTATAAAGCCGGATACCGGACATTTCTAAGTAAAAACATGATGTCATGAAAAGAACTCTATTATCCCTGGTAGTGCTGTTGTTAAGCCTTGCTTCATTCGCCCAGAAAGAAAATAATATTTGGCCTATTGGCTACCATGCCGGCATTGATTTTAACAGCGGCAGTGCCGTTACAGTTAAAACAAATATTGTGACCATGAACTGCAGTGCGTCTATTTGTGATGCTACTGGCCAGCTAATGTTTTTTACCAGTGGTGATACTATATGGGACAAAAATGGACATGCCATGCCTAATGGTTATGACCTCATTGGTACTCGCACTGCTATAAGAGGAGCGGCACTTATTGTTCCTTTTATTAATGACCCGAAAAAATATTACGTATTCTCTCATGAGAATGTAGATGGGGTATTGGCTGGAGATCTGTTTGCAGGTCGTTTGTATTATTGTGTGGTAGATATGAGCCTTAATGGGGGATTGGGTGATGTTGTGACAGGAAAAAAGACTATTCCTGTCGATTCTTCTTTGGGTAACAAATTAGTTGTTGTGCCTGGAAATGATTGCAATATGTGGCTGATAACACATAAATATGATACCTCATTTACCCTTACCGATACTAATACCAATAAATTCCTGGTCTATAATATTACTGATACAGGGTTTAATCCTACGCCGACAGTATCTAACGTGGGGATTCTAACCGGTGTAGTGGCCTATATAAGTGGCGATATTGTTGCATCATCAGATCGCAAAAAGTTGGCTTTGAATAGTGGTGCAAGCATACCTACGGGATTAGGGTCTGAGTTATATGATTTCTCACCCGCCACAGGTAAAGTTTCCAACCCTGTATTGCTGGATACAGGTATTAGCGATATAGGCGTTAGATTTTCACCCGATAATTCAAAGCTGTACATTTCTTCTTATACTAATGGGGATCAGCCTAATATCCTGGTGCAATATGATTTAAGTTCCGGCACACCATCAACTATCGTCGCATCCAGAACTTTAATAGACACATTAAGCACTATGCCATCATTTGCTACAGTTTTAAGGCTTGGTCCTGATGGTAAAATTTATGGCATAGGTGGCAATGGAGAATTTATTAACCCTATTGGAGGAGCCGGCGCTGATTCTATTTTCTACATTGGGCAGCCCAATAACTCAGGCTCAGGTTGCGACCTGCATAAAAATGTACTGGGATTTGTAGCTTCTACAGGTGCTTCTTATGGTTTAGGTCTTCCCTACGTGAAGCCACTACAGGATACATTTCATGCCCATAGTACTGTAACACTTACCGATAGTGTAGTGCTTAGCGTACCGTCCGGTTATTTTAGTTATAAATGGAATAATGCCAGTACAGATACCTCTATAACTGTAAAAGATACCGGCACTTATTATGTACGCTACGGCAATTATTGCCAAATGCACACAGATACATTTTTCGTTTCAAAATTATCTGCTGTTGGCAGTGTAACAAAAAGCGCTATCTCGTTATCATGTTATCCTAACCCTGCCAGGGATAATATGACGGTTAAAATCTACGGCCAAACTAATTTAAATGGCATAGTAAAGATTAGTGATGTATTGGGAAGAGTAGTTATCACAAAACGTATTAATACTGCGCAACAAACAATACAAGTTTCTGGTCTTGCTGACGGCGTATATAACATTGTTTACATTGATAAGTCAAATGCACTTCAATTACAAGGGCGTTTTAGCATAGCGCGATAGGCCCTATCACCAAACAAGCGTAACAAGAGCCAATTTTGCCCAATTGGCTCTTTGCTCTTTGATAATGTTTTTTTATGAACCTTATATGTTATGGTATGAGAATTGCACTAATCGTAACTCTGCTTTTTTACGGAATAACGGTTTTTGCTCAAAAGGAGCAAAATATATGGACGTTTGGCTATAAGGTAGGTCTGGACTTCAGTAGCGGTAGCCCTGTATCTTTTCCTTCAAAATCACATAGCATTACGGGTTGCGCATCGGTGTGCGATGCCAGTGGCAATTTGCTTTTTTATTCAAATGGTTGGGCGGTGCAGGATCGCACTGGGGCTTTAATGCCAAATGGCAATAGCCTGGTGCCAATCTATCTTTCTCAGGCACAACCTGCTGTCATTGTACCTTTCCCTGACAGTGCAGGTAAATACTATTTATTTAGTATGGGCCTGGGCACTGTGCCTGCAATTTTGCCCAATACTAATCTTTATTATAGTGTGATAGATATGAACCTGAACGGAGGGCTGGGAGATGTAGTGCCGGGACGTAAGGGGATATTGATAGATTCGGACCTGACAGATAAAATGACTCCTGTATTAGGTGCCGATTGTAATATATGGTTGGTAGTGCACAGAGCCGATACCTCTATATTTAAGTCTTATGAAATAACTGGCGCCGGACTTAATCTTACGCCTGTATTGTCGAAGACTGCCCTTAGCAGTGCTTATCATCACTGGTATATGGACGGGGTTATTAAATTTTCGCCTAACGGTAAAAAATTAGTAATGTGCGATCGCTGGGACGAAAATGTAGAGCTGTTTGATTTTAATGCACATACTGGTACGGTGTCAAATTGTTTTAAGCTGGATAATGATGATTACTACGGTGCTGTGTTCTCACCGGACAATTCTAAGCTATATGTTAACTCATATGCGGGTTTTTTAAACAAGACAACTTCAATTTACCAGTTTGATATGAGCTCTGGCATTCCGGCGACGATAGCGGCTTCTAAAGTAAAAATATGTACTCTGGATTCAGATAATACCAGACCACCATGGTTCACCGATATGAAAATAGGTCCCGATGGCAAGCTATATCTCGGTGACCCTGACTATTTAGATATAGATGTAATCAACAAACCAAATCTTGCTGGTGTAGCTTGTGATTTCGTACCATGGGTGATTTCTCTTCGCACTGTTCCGGCTTCAGATGCGGGTACTTTCCCCGCATGTGGCTTGCCTAATGACATAGTGGTCTTCAAAAGAGATACTTTGCGATTAAAACAAGCTTTGAATTTTTGTTTTAAAGATAGTATTCTGTTGCAGGTAGATACAGATGGCTCAAACTATCTATGGGATGACGGCGTTATAGATAATAAGCATACTTTTTATAATTCGGGCACTCACTGGGTTGCTTATATTACGCCTCCCTGTGTCCATCATTATGATACTTTCCAGGTAGATATCTCAGGCCATACACCAATTGTGGGCTCCATCAATGGATGTAAAGGTGGCAACAACGGCATGATATGGAGCCACCCCCCGGTGGGCGACACGACCACATATACTTATACATGGTATAATGTCTCGGGCTCCCTAATAAAAACTTCTGTAAAAAAGGCAGAAGGCGATACTTTATTTAATGTAGTTGGCGGTTATCAACTTGACTTAAGAACAACATTTGGCGTATGTGACACCTTTATTCTATTTAACATTCCGGCTGCAGACATTTCATTTATTGCAGATACCGCTACTTGTGTTAATGACACTATTCATTTTAGAAATACATCTACCGGCAGTTATACAAAGTTTCTTTGGCAATTTGGTGATGGGGACACTTCTACACAGTTCAGCCCACTACATATTTACGGTACACCTGGCTCATATACGGTGAAATTAATAGCATATCCCTGTGATGATACTATCTCAGCAAATGTGATAATAGATTCAATTCCATTTGTATCTTTTAAGCCATCTCCTGCAAGTGTATGCTTAGGATCTCCTATAACATTTTATCCATCTTACAGATCTGGTGCAGTAAACTTACTATGGAATTTTGGAGACGTTAATACTGTTACTTCCTCCTGGCTACCTGAGCACACTTATGATAACATAGGCAAAAAAATAGTTACAGTTACTGCACAATATTTGCATTGCCCTGATACTAGCTATAGAGATACTATTTCTATTTATTCATATCCAATAGTTAACATTGGTCCAGATACTTCTATCTGTCCCGGACAAAATGCAATTACTATTAGTAATCATATAGTAGAGCCATCTGCCTATACTAATGTATGGAATACGGGAGAAGGCACTTCCGGTATATCTGTCAGTAACCCCGGAATATACTGGCTTAAAGTAACTTCAGATTTTGGCTGTAGCAATACGGACAGTATAGAGGTAGGTAACAGATGCTATATCAGCATCCCGAATGCTTTTTCGCCTGATGGTGATGGCGTAAATGACTATTTCTTTCCGCGGCAATTATTGTCACGTGGCCTGTCAAGCTTTTACATGGCTATATATAACAGGTGGGGCGAGAAAGTATTTGAAACCAGGCAATCAGATGGAAGGGGATGGGATGGTAAGCTAAATAGTGTAATGCAACCGGAAGGCGTGTATGTGTATATAATACAAGTGTCTTTCAGAGATAATAACAAAGAAGAAAGATACCAGGGTAACGTAACTTTACTTAGATAAAAAACTATTTCGTTTCCAGGAATCTAACCTTGCGTGGCTTTTGTTTTATTACAAAAGATACCTGATCCTCTTTGTTTTTATAAAGATCAGTTGTGAAAGACATTTTTACTGGAGTAAAGTCGCTGCCTTCAAATGCTTCAGGATTTAGAGATATAGTATATATGCCGGCAGGTAAACTGAAAGAGAAATTACCGCCTGTATTTGTTACAGTAGTATATATTCTGCCGGCGCTGTCTGTTGCTGTAATCTTAATTTCATCAGCTGTAAATACTGTTTTGCTAAAACTGTCTCTTATTACAGTAACATTGCCTTTTACTAATCTTCCTTTTTTGTAAGGTATGTATATTGATTTGTTGTCACCAACATATACATTCTGTAATAAGCCATTTACAGGTACTAATCCTTTCGATGGCATAGTATTAAGCTCCAGTGTATAAAGACCTTTTTCTATGTTTAAAAACTTTGCTGCGCCATGTTTGTTGGTTACCAGCAGTTCTGTGTTGTTTACATTCACCTGTAGGTTTTCCAATGCCTCTTCCTTATCGTCTTTTTTATTGTTGTTGTTCGCATCATTATAAAGAACCAATTTCATATCATAAAACACCCTGTGTGTAATGACAGGTATATTTAATTGTTTTATTAGAGATATTGTAAGGAATTTATCCTCTGATATTGGTAACTGATGCCCACTGGTTACATTACTGGTTGGTATATTGCCAGATATCTGTATGCTTGTCCCTATTTTGTCATTCATATAGTTTATCCCTCCTGCCACTGATGTTCTTACTACATCATCATATACTGATTTTGAAAACTGGTATTTTAGCATGCCGTTAAGCTTCCCTTTAAAAAAGTGATATTTAATAAATGGTCCGCCGGTCACAGTTTCATCATAGCTGGATATTTTTTGTGCATAGTTGTCGTAACTGAATATTGGTCGGCGCGTATATGTAAACATAAATCCCGGCCAGCCTATGTTTACAGATGCCATGGTACTTGTGATTAATACATTTTCTTTTGCTACACCTACATTGTTTTTAAATGCATTTTGTGAGCCAATCATTGCACCTACATATTTACCTGCTTTTAGTGTATAGTTTATATCAAGAAATGCCATGTGGTTAAGGTCAGTCTGGCTCCCTATGCCATTTTCATTCATAATGCCCGTACTCAGCATTAACGAATTTTTCTTGTCTTTCATACCGCTGCTTATGCCAAATCTTTCGCTGTTATATTTTAAAATGTCAGTGTTATAAAGCGTATCAGTAAAGTAGCGTGTATTTAAGTAGCTGGATGAATAAAAGATACCCGCAAATTTCTTTTTAAAGTCCCTGCTTATCTGGTGCATTTGCATCATCATGCCATTATTTATGCCGGGGAAGTTCTTGTCGAAGTACTCTACGTTTGAGTTTATGCTCCAATCATCTATTTTATATTGTAGCTTATAGCTGCCTGTTAAACCTGTTGTTGTTCTCTTTACACCTGGCACCTCGTGCGTTTTTTCCTGTATCCCCATGCCCCCATTTACTACCAGGTTAAGGTTTTTGGTATTGATTAATTGTATGCTGTTTGATAATACATAGCCATTCAGATGGTTTACGTCATCAAAGTTTGTGCTTAATATCTGGGCTATATTATACTTGCCTATCCTATACTTGACACTGGCAGTATAATTATCGCTGGTATAATAGAAGTTGGGATCTTTTAGTATAGCGGCTAAAGATATTTCAGTATGGTCATTTATAGCATGACTTACGCTAAATCCCCGTCCATTACTCAAGAAAAATCTTTGCGGCGATTGTATCATGCCTGCGGAAAACTTCCATGTGTCGTGCTGGTAGTTTATGAGATACATGTTTTGCTGAATGCCATATACTTCATTGCCAAATTGCTTGCTTTTGTAATAGAAGTTTACATTGTCTTTTTCGGAAATGTGAATATCACCCCTTATAGCTCCATAATAGTTTAAAACATTATTTTGACTAATCAGGCCCCCCTCTAAAGAAATGGGTAATGATAAATAAGGTGATTTTGTTTCTTTGATTACGTGCCTGGGTTTTCTCAGTTTGTATATGTGTGTATATGAATTATGGCCACTCCCATTTATGCAAAGTGAGATATTTTCATGTCGAAAGTCGGTCCACAATGCAGATGGAATCTTTAACATGTAAGTATAAAGTGTATCATCACCCGGATTTAATTTTAGCACACTTTTATCGTTCAGTTGCATATACTGGTTCTGCCACTGTATTGTATACGTATCTTCAATATTTCCTGTATTTTTTATCCTGAAGCTAAGGGGCACAACCTCAGGCCTTTCAGCAAGCTCCAGGTCTTCAGTAATATACCTGGCCGTGAATTTCGGGTCTGCTTCTGCTCTTAAATGGAAAGCATAAGGATGACTATGCACTACATCAATTACCCGTACGTCTATTGTTACACTATCCCAGCTTGCGGAGGTTTTTTGTTGTTTTAAAAGGTTTATGGAAATATTTTTTTCCATCTTAGGTGTGAAGGTGTAAATAATCTCTTTACCATCCAGCACCTCGTCTTTTGATAACGTTTTCCAGCCTTTGGGGATTTTAATTGTTATGCCCAACCTTATGTTTTTGGGGCTTGGGTTTATTATTTTGATATTGTTGAAAAGAATGTTTTTTTCATTGCTTGCAACCAACGAATCCTTGTAATATATTTCAAAAAATTTACAATGCTGTGCATTGGCTGTATATGTAACCAGAACCAGACTGCAAATGAAGCTAAGCGTTATAGAATGGCCTATGATTTTTTTTATTGAAATAGACATATAAAGGGATTTTCTGTTTTTTGCCGTTTTTCTCTCTTATGGTAGAATATTAAACCCTTCCTTACGGGGGAAGGGTTTAATACCTCTCTAACAAATGAAAATTGTATACTGACAATGGACTATGGAGCCAAAGTACCTGTAACAGTGATGTTACCATTGTATACACCACCAAGGTGGTTATATGCAGCAAGTGGATTTAAAGAAAGGCGTGTGATGAACAGCTTGTTGTAGCCACCATCGCCCTGCAGGAAATTCATTGCAGTAGTAGGAAGAGCTGCACCAGTACCAGTACCGAAGCCATTTTCAGCTGCACCGCTAGGTATTGTGTTGTAGCTATATACATACCATTTGAAATTGCTGGCAGCTATACCAGGATCTCCACCGCCTACTCTTGAAAAAGTTCCACCTTTTACACTTACATGGAAGTGACGAGTAGCAGATATACGGAATTCGATATCGTTGCCACCTGGAGGTGTGTTTGGCCATGCTTCAATAAAGCTTAAACCATTTTCAAATTCAGACCATGTATCTGCAGTGTTACCGGCAACCTGGAATTCTGGTACCAGGTCTATCATGTCTGTAATACCCAGTGAACCTATCAATGTAACATTGTCAGTTGTACCTGGTGTCTGGTCGTTAGCTGTAGCTTGTGCGTTTACTGCTCCGTAAGCTGCTAAAAGGATTGCTGCTGTTAATGCGATTTTTTTCATAAACTTGGTTTTTTTTAATTGAGTTTTAAAATGGGATTATTATTTGTTTGTGTTTCAAAGCTTTGATGACACAAACTTCCGATAAACGCATACGGATGTTAAAGGCATTTAAGAACAAATTATACCCCGGCTATGTGTATTGCGTTTTTGACATTTCTAAGGACAATTGCAGGTTGAATTTTAATTCAAATGAATTTGCTGCATTTCAATACTGCTGCCTTATCTAGCTGATTTTTTATTTATTGTTCACCTAGAATCTGGCGTGTTATTGTCGACGAAATAATTTTCAGAAAAATATTTTTTAAATTTCCAAGCAGTATTTATTCACATCACGAGGGCCGATTTTCTTGTGAATAAAAAAAACAGTACATTTTAGAAGACTTCTTATTTTTCTTTCCAAAGCTGTTTACTAGAAAGGCTTTCGAAGGCTCAGTTGATTTTTTATGAGTTAGTGTGTTCTTTTTTGTGGTATTCCCGAGAGTGGATGTGCGTAAACTGCGGCATTTTACCATACTTATGCACAGGTATTAACAGGATATACACATAGCCTATGGCGCATCGTGCTGTTATATAGTGGAATTTATATTAAATTATTAAACTTTGTGAAACAGCTTTTTGCTTTGGCTTATGCCCAAAAAGCAAAAAAAGGACGAAATATTCGTCCTTTTAAATTGGTTTACAGTTGTATGGGATTCGGAAACTACTTTGAAATCGAAGATTATAAGGCTGTGATGATGAAAATTATATTGAAGTCATAATTTCCTCCATAATAATTCAATGGGGATTCTATTTTTAAATCGACATTATAAGTGTTCTCGATTTTGTCATTTACATTGTGCATGAATGGTTTGGGCAAGTGTGAGAGGCTTACGAACTCGTTATTTGTTTCTGCTTTTAGGCTAATAATATTTGTTGGTATCTTTTGACCTCCGCTTGCTGTAGATGACAAATGGTTTGTATTAGCCAGTACACTTATATTCCATGGACGATTACTTCTCACATGTACCTTAAAGTATGAGGGATATGTTTTGCCATAGGCAAAATCTTCGAAATTATTAATTGATATTTTATCAGTCACGGCAGATGAAATACTCATATCTACCAATGATGGCATTTCTATCGTTCCGACGACCGAGGAAGACGAGGCTGTACTGCCCGGAGATTGCCCATAAGAAAATAGCGGTAATAATATTGCTATAAGAGCATGGTATCTCATGGCTGTAGGATTGAAACAGTAACATTGAAATTAAAACTACCAGTGTTTATAAAGCTGTTTAGGGGGCTAAGCACTATATCATAGTAAAAAGTTAACTCTTCATTTGTAGGTGAAGGCGGCTGGGTGAATAGCAAAACCGGTGACGCAGATAGGGTGTTTTGTATCTTGTATACAATAGAATTTCCCGACGTTTTACTTGTAAGCTTTAAACTAACCCAATCGGCTGGGACTGAGTTTTGCTGCGGGCCTGTAAAGTTTATATGGGCCATTATATTCCTGCTATATTTATTAGGATTGAGTTTTATTTCTATTGCGTTATGAAGTGCTTTAGGTGCAAGCAGTTCGTCTATGCTGCTATAGCTTATTACGAGAGGCACTGTTGTATTTAAGCTAACATTATCTGCGGATACCTGTGATTTCGATATGACCGGGATTAGTGTTAGTAATATTATTAGTACCTTTTTCATATGCAGAATTCAACATTCTAGTCGTTTTTATTTTATTTCAATTTCGGTTTGCGCGGCTTCTAACGGCACATCGTCATCATTAGGGTCTATTAATGCTACCGCAGTATATTTTCCTTTTGCCAGGCTTTTAGGCATTGCCAGATCTACAAATCTTTTTTGGCCAGGTAATAGTAATGCTTCCTTTGGCCCAACTGTTATTTTTTCTCCGGTACTTTCTGATGATAACTCAATAGAGTAATGACATCTTAACAGCATTGCACCCAGGTTTTCACTTTCTATTCTATATGTGTTATTGCTATCAGATAATGCTCTGAACGAACGCATTTTTACTTCTTTGGCAAGTGAAACATTGGCGGGGGGTACCTGGTATATACGTACTCCCACTGCCAGACTTTTGGTAAGGGCTAGCTCAACAGAGCCACTTTTCTTAGGCGCTTTCTTTTCTCCGGAGGTCACAATATGCAGCATTGTCCATTTTATTTCTTTTATAGCATCTGCAGAGTCTGGTAAATGCAGTTTTACATTTATAGCCTCCTTTGAATTTGCAGGTATTTCCACAAATGTTTTATCGAGAGTTATCCATTTGGCACAAGAGTTATGCATAGTGCCCGCATCATAAAACAGATCTTCTCCTGTTGAGTCCAGTGTCCAGTCTATAAGTTCTATGCTAAAGCTATAAGGTCTGTTTAGCTTGTTAGTTATATACACCGTTTGAGTAGATGTCTGACCCTTATCTGTAGTAAAGTATAAAGTGGCAGGGCCTATAGATATTGCGCTTTTCTGTACCTGGGCATTTGTACTAATGGTAAGTATAAAGCTGGCTATGAAGGTGAGTATACTTTTTATTTGCATTTTGCTGCACATTTTATCTTCCTGTTTTTAATTATTATTTTATGTATCCTGTAAACGAGCCATTAATTTTCGGGGCGCCTGCATCTACATATATTGTTTTGTATTTCACTACGATTTTATCATCGGTTGTCTTGCCCAGTGATAAATCTATCATTGTATAATCAACCGATTTAAATGCTTTTACGTCTTCCATGTTCCCTACCTCCAGTTTCCAGTCATATCCCTTCCATGCACCTATACCGGATTCGTCTTTTTCACTTACTTCGCCTATATAGGGTATTTGTTTCCCGTCTATAAGCAGCGATTTGTTTTTTACATCAAAAATTATTGCATCCAGTAGTGTGAAGCCATCGTTACCTTTTAGTTCTATCTGGTTGTTTGCTTTGTTAATTACAAATTCCTTTGTGGTTTTTACCTTCATTTTTAGCGAAGGGAATTCTTTATTCATTCTGTTATAATCAGATTCTGTTATTCCGAAATTCGAATGATAAGGTAGCGGTACTTCATTTTTGTGTTGTTGGGAATATGTATTATACCATTGCATGCTATCTTGTACGGCTTTGCGATAGTTCATTATTATTTCTTTAAGATCGCCAGGTATACTTTTTTCAAGTATCTCCAATTTGTGACTGCCGGGTGTAAGTAATGTTTCCGCAAAACTTATAGCACTTGGCTCATCACCTTTTTGACTATGGGCAGTGTATGTAGAAAGTAATAGTATTAGAAGAAATATCTTTTGCATAAAACCTGATTTATTTTTTTGTTGTATTCTATAGTGCGTTATAATATCATCTTTTTTTCAAACTTATTTTTTGCAGCCAGCATAGTTTTCGCCATTAGCTTCAATAGTTTTTTTCCGGTTCGCTCAGAGCCGTACTGGTTATTGTTTTCATGATAGGTAAAGCCTCCTATCATTGATATGTTTCTTGGGCAACTAGTTATTTTCCAAAATTTTAGGTTAGATAGTTTAATTAGCTCAATTTCTGTGTCTTTTATCAGACTCATATTTCTAAACATATAGCCGTCTTTTTTGCTGTTAAAAATCAAGTTGAATGTTAGCTTTTCGCCATTCTCGAAATAGAGAATAAATTCGTCGCCTTTGTTTAAAGGGAATGACTTAAATGTTGATGTGAACTGAATATAGTTTGCATTTTCGTATGAAATAAAGCCTATGCCCAAGTAAGCAGGTGTCTTCTTGTAAGGTAATAGTTCCTCTTTAAGTATCGACAACACAGAAGTATTACGCAAATGCGTTTCGAGCGGGAAAGTTTTTATATAATCACATGCATTTTGTAGCATTACCTTTATTGCCTTTCTTTCAATGTTCGATGTGCTATCGTTTACGATAGATGCAGTAATTGAGATGCTCATAGTTGTGTGTTTTTCATTTCATAAACACTGTAAAAGCACGGGACAGAGTAATTGGGCATTTTGGGCTTTATGGTAAGAATTACTCGTGTACGGCCTAAGTATTCATTTATGGAACTATTTATTATCCTTTTAAATCCCTTAGTTAGCCTTGGAGACCTTTTGCCTCTTTCCTTTTTGTAATCATCACGCAGCCATGTACCTTTTACCATTAAGTCATTTTCCAGCTTTTTTACATTATCCATTATTTCGATAAATGAAGGGCCAAAGCCTTTATCCTCTATATACTTCATTACATCTTCCACATATTCATTGGTAATAGTGTAAGCCATTTTTCTAAATAGGTTAAGATACTGCTTACCATACAGCCGCTGACTGAAGTAATCTGAGAATAAAGACAATGACATAGAGTTCTACTTTTATGGTAGGTAAAATAACAGCAGCAGGCTTTTGGGTTGAATGACGATTGTTAGGAAGCATACTGATATATATCAGGAAACACATGAAGCCCTGCTACAGAAAGGGGGCGTAATGATTTATTAACCATTCATTAATACATAGGAAAGCGTTTAAGCTCAAGCAACTTTCTTATGCAAAACTTTAAACGTGTATTATTTCCCAGGGAATTGAAGATAGAGACCAAGCTGAGGGGACGGCTTTACTTTACATCCATTGCATTCAGCTTTTCCAGTACGGTAAAAACTGCTGGGCAAACAGTAGCGTTCTTTAGTGTCAAGGCTACGCGTTTTAGCAATACATCTTCATCTGTATATGGGTAGCGCCTGCAGTCACTGGGGCGGTCTTCGTATATATTGCAGGTGTTATCGGCAGCAAGGAAAGGGCAGGGAGCATGCTTTACAACATAGTCGCCTTCTTCATCGAGGCGCAGGTAGGTGGCTACCATGTCGCCTTCTTTCATGCCCAATACTTTGGCTATGCGTTTTATGTCTGGAGTCTTGAAGCGGGGAGAGTAGTTCTTGCAACAGTTAGCACACTGCAGGCAATCTATTTTGCTGAAGGCCTCCTCGTGTAAATCAGGGAGGGCCTTCAGCATTTTATTCTTATTGCCTTTTTCAAGCAGGCGCTTGTAGGCTTTCTGGTTGTCTTTAGCTTGCTGCTGCCATTTATCAGGTATCATTCCGCTCTTATCTATCTGCACAGGTCAGGCATTAAAGGTTCATCTTGTCCATTATACGCTCCAGGTCTTCGTCACTATAAAATTCTATAGTTACGGCACCTTTACCATTCTTTTTTCTATCCAGCTTCACCTTAGTTGAAAAATGAGAAGCCATGTTATCTTCTATACGTTTGTATGCAGGGGGTAGTTGTACTTTGGATGGAGCTTGTTTATGTACCGAAGCTTTCTCCTCCAGCATATTCTTCACCAGTTGCTCTACCTGTCTAACAGATAACTCTTTTTCCAGTGTTTCGCGGTATACATATAGTTGCTGATCTACCTGGTCTAAGCCCAATATAGCACGTGCGTGGCCCATGCTTATTTGCCCGTCACGTACAGCTTTCTGTATATCAGGTGGTAGTTTTAAAAGGCGCATATAGTTGGCTATAGTGCTGCGCTCCTTTTTCATTCTTTCAGCCACTTGTTCCTGTGTCAGGTCGCACTCTTCCATTAAGCGCTGGTAGCTGAAAGCTATTTCTATAGCGTTCAGATCTTCGCGCTGCAGGTTTTCCAGGAGCGCCATTTCCAGTATTTCCTGGTCGTCGCCGCTGCGTATATAAGCAGGAATATCCCTTAACCCAGCCATCTGTGAGGCACGCCAGCGGCGTTCTCCTGATATCAGCTGGTAGTTGGTAGGTGTTAGCCTTATTACTGTAATAGGTTGTATTATATCATGCTGCTTTATACTCTCTGCCAGCTGTTGTAATGCCTTCTGGTCAAAGTCCAGCCTTGGCTGCTTAGGGTTCACTGTTATCTGGTCTACAGGAATACGGGTAATAGTACCGGTATTCTGCCCAGAAGCAGCAGGTACTCCCTCTTTTGTAGTTTGCAGCTCTTCATCTATGGTATTCAGCAAAGCACGTATGCCTTTCCCCAGCGCTTGTTTCTTATTGGTCTGCGACATGCTCGTCTGTTTCAAATATTTTATCCTGGTTCTTTATTTTGGTCATGTTGTTTTTCTGCAGTATCTCCTTGGCAAGGTTCAGGTAGTTTACTGCACCGGTGCTTTCTGCATCATATAGCAGTGCCGGCTTACCAAAGCTTGGCGCTTCGCCTAACCTTGTATTGCGATGCACTATGGTATCAAAAACCATTTCGCCGAAGTGATTCTTGATTTCTTCGACTACCTGGTTGGACAGGCGCAAGCGACCATCATACATAGTCATTAATATGCCTTCTATCTTCAGGTCGGGGTTTATGCGGGTCTGCACTATTTTTATAGTGTTCAGTAATTTACCAAGCCCTTCAAGAGCAAAATATTCGCACTGCACAGGTATGATAACACTATTTGCGGCAGTAAGCGCATTAATGGTTATAAGGCCGAGAGAAGGCGAACAATCAATAACAATGAAGTCATAGTTATTGCTCACAGGTTCCAGTACTTTTTTAAGCACATGCTCCCTGTTGGGGTGGTGTATCAGTTCTATTTCTGCACCTACCAAGTCAAGATGACTGGGTATGAGGTGCAGGTTAGGCGTTTCCGTTTCCAGTATTACCTGGCTCACAGGCGTGTCATTCACCATGCAGTCATACAGGCTTAACTGTACATTCTTCAGGTCAAAACCATTACCTGTTGTACTGTTTGCCTGCGGGTCAGCATCTACCAGTAGTGTTTTATACTCCAATACCGCCAGACTCGCAGCAATGTTTATCGCTGTGGTTGTCTTTCCTACGCCACCTTTCTGGTTTGCAATTGCTATTACTTTTGCCATCTTAATCTTATTATCCTCACTTATAATGCCCTCTTTTGCAAGAGGAAAGTGTTACAAATTAATCGTTTCTTTTATCTTAGGCAATATTAGTTCATTACCAGCGGCTTTGAACTGTGCTTTTGTAGCATTGTGGTCTATTTTGATAAAGCCAAAAGTGTCAAAATGCACACCTACTATCTTTTTGCATTGTAAAAACTCTGCAGCTATTACTGCATCGCCGGTGTCCATTGTAAAATTGCCGCCTACAGGCATAACCACAAAGTCCAGCTTAGCATATCGGGGCACCAGCTGCAGGTCCATCATGAGGCATGTGTCGCCTGTATAATAGAAGTTACCGTCCTGGTTCATGATAAGGAAACCGCCCGGATTGCCGCCATAACTACCATCAGGCATAGCGCTACTGTGCCATGCAGGTAAAAATTTTACCATGCCGAAGTCAAACTTATAGCTGCCAAAGTTCATTGGATGCACATTTTCCACTCCCTGGTTTTGTGCCCAGGTTACTACTTCAAAAGCAGCTATCACTGTGGCTCCGGTTCTTTTGGCTATGCTAACGAGGTCACCCACATGATCGCCATGGCCATGAGAGACCAATATGTAATCTGCTTCTATGCTATTAACATCAACATCCTTTGCTAGTTCGTTGCCTGTAATAAAAGGATCAAATAGTAACTTTTTGCCACATGTTTCAATGGCAAAACAAGCATGGCCATAATAGGTAAACTTCATGGAGTATTTTTAAAAATGTTAATAAATGCCTGTGTAGTGCGATATGCAAAATTAACGTTCATCCGTGACTTTTAAGGATAAAATGGCCAATGTGGAAAAAGTTTAATACTGTACATACTTATTGTACTATATTCTTTGCTACGATATTTAATACATCTACAAAACCGGGCTCATTTTTAATGGATGCAAATGCCGGGTTTGCCTGAAGTTGAGCAATATCATCGTAACCTAATGAGGCGGCAGCGTGCAATGAGGCTATAGCTTGTTGTGAATTGTTTTGTTTCATATAATAAATAGCTGACAGGTATGCATAATCAGGATTTTGAGGGTCGGCTGTTTTAAAGATCTTTAAATATGTGGGTACATTTGAAATATCATTAATATTCAGTGCATGATCTATGTTCGTATAGCAGATAAGGCCCAGGAAATTTATCAGTCGCTGGTACATCTGAGCTTCCTGCTGTGTTTTTGTTTTTGAGCTATTGTGTTTCAGTTCCGCAATTTTAGCTTCCCACCACTTATCGTCATGTTGAGTAAACTCCTGTGCAAGATCGTGTTGCTGGTTTTGTTCTTCCTGCAGTATTTGTTGCTGTGCTTCAAGCGCTGTTTTATATTCCTGTGTAGTTTTCAATTTGCCAAGCTCCTCTATCAATGCGGTGCCATCTACTACTTTGTCATGTACAGCTTTTATAAGTCCTGCAAGCAGTCGCTCTTCTTTAATGATATCCTTTGCTTTTCCCGCTGCACTAATCTGTTTCTCGTAATTGCGTTCTAATAAACTGAATATGGTGTCATTTTGTGTTTGTCTCTTTTCTATAATAGCGTTGGCCTGCAACCACAAAATAGCTGTTTCAAAATCGGCAGTAGGCGGCCATGTGTGTTTGCCGTTAAAAGTGAGCAGTTGATGCTGAAAGCCATTTTGTTCAAGCATTTCATCCGTATGGATCATTTCGTTATGATTAAAATCGAAAGTGCCTACGATGCCTACATAATCAAATCTTCTCTGTAAAGGTTGATTTGTGGATATGCCAGCTGCACAGCTTATGACACCGGCTATGTCGGCATTTTGTATAGCCAGATTGCCTGCTACACGTGCACCGCCTGAAAAGCCTGCTACATAAATTTGCTTTGGGTCAATATTAATACGCGAGCGGGCATCGCTCATCATTACAGTTGCTATATCACTTGCCTGATTCCACTGCATGCCATTTTTTGAAACGTTTGAGCCTATGAGAATGAACCCATATTTTTCTGCCAGATCCTTGTATATCTTAAGTGGCAATGGGCCACGCGCATGTGCATCGAAAAAGAATATGCAGGGATAAGCTTTAGTAGATGTATAATAGGAGGGCAGATATAGTGCATAACTTTGTTCCTTTTGAGCGTTGCAGGTAATTGTATCTGTGACTTTGCCTTTTGCCAATGTATTGTCATAAGCAATTGTTATTGCCACGGAAGTATCCTGAGCGGAGGTACTGCTTTGGGCAGGGGTGCCAGAGCTGCAGGAGATGAACAGAAAAATGCCAATAATTAGATAAGAAAGCCTGAACATGTGTAGTGATATGAGAAATGTACCATAAAGCTAAAAAAAAGTTTTTGGGACATTATAGGTGGATAAAATGGTGTATGGGCTTATTTTGTTGAGTTATGTTACTTTCTCTAAATGTAACATTATGTCCCAAAATGTCTCAAAATGTCACATTTCCCGGACATGGGAGATTTTTGCCTCGTCCTGAAAATGGTTTCATGTAAAAGAACTTTTTCAATTGCTAATACATATTAGCCAGCATCAGCAAATTGCAATTTACTATTATTAACAAGGGGGTTCCAAATTAAGATATCAACATTTTAGCTTGACAATGGAAGAAAGTAAATGCCTTTGTAAAAAAGAAAAATAAACGATTTGTACGCAAGTTGATAAATTATAAAAAAGTGTTGTATCTTTGCTTTTTATTAAAAATTAAAAATAATACAATGCAAGAAGGTACAGTAAAATTCTTTAATGAAACTAAAGGTTTCGGTTTCATCACACCTTCAGCAGGTGGTGCAGACATTTTTGTTCACGTTTCAGGTCTTATAGATGAGATCCGCGAAAACAATCAAGTGTCTTATGAAGTACAAAATGGTAAAAAAGGTTTAAATGCAGTTAACGTTCGTGTTATCTAATCTTATCCATATATAATCATTTGTGAGCCTCGCAAATTGCGAGGCTTTTTCTTTTTAGAAAAGATATTGGCGGTGCGTTGCTCAACTATAATATGGGCAATATTCTGCCGTGCCAACTCGATTTTCAGAACCGGGTTAAAAACCTGAAGCGATTTTTTTCAGATAATTAGTTATTGTACAGCCTGTTGCAATAGATATTCCCCCCCAAGGTATGGCCGATGCTACGAGCCTCAGTAGTAATAGCCAATGATGATTGCTGTTTTATCAGGCACGTATCAGGCGTGCTGAATAGTTATTTACTTCAAATCAGAAATCTAAACGGAATGTTAAGCCGTATATGAGATTATTGTAAATAATGATAAAAACACAATCCATGAAGAAAAGTCAATTACTATTAAAAAGATTGCGGACTTGGTGCGTCTTTTTAGGTATGATGGCGGTGTCCGCTCCAGGCATAGCCTCCAGCCATAGAGAAGCACCACTCATATCCTCCGATCCGCAGGCTGACAACACAGAC